>Ga0256837_1001040_pt1 | contig 20013 bp, 17 predicted proteins | sample 4562384metaG_FD_185976 | JGI IMG/M metagenome (GOLD analysis project Ga0256837, IMG submission 185976) | Hydrothermal vent microbial communities from Guaymas Basin, Mexico - 4561-384 | ecosystem: Environmental > Aquatic > Marine > Hydrothermal vents | place: Mexico: Guaymas Basin | collected...
TTTTATTTTTCCACTTAGTTTGTCTGCAAGTTCAGATGCGACAATTACAGTAGATTATTATCAAAGTGGTGGTGATGCCGATTCATCGGATTTTTCTAATGCTCTTACAGGTACTGTAACATTTGATCCAGGTGTAATTAGTAAAGATATTATCTTTGATATAGTTGATGATGGTTTAGAAGAAGACCCTGAAACATTAACAATTAGTATAACTAATGTCAGTGGAGCTTCAGCTACAATAGTAAATGCTACAGCAAGCGGGTTAATAGACGATTCTGATATACCGTTAGGTATTTCTTTACACCCTGGAGATGGAGCAGAGACTTTAGGTATCGCTAATGTGCCGATTACTTTATATCCGCCTCGATCAATAACAGTTACAGTTGATTGGGCAACAACTGATGATGTTGCAATTTCTCCGTCTGATTATATTTCAGCATCTGGAACAGTAACTTTTGCTCCAGGTGAATCTGAAAAAATGATTGATATTGTTGTAGTAGATACTCCAGATGATATAGAATTGCCAGAAACTTTTAACGTAAGTTTAAGCAATCCAGTAGGTGCATCGTTGGCAAGTTCTACAGCTAGTGTTGCAATTTTTGAGACTGCGATAACTATTAGTGATATAACAGTAGACGAATCAGTAGGTAATGCTGAGTTTGCTGTTACATTTAGTCGTGCAATTAATACAACAGCAACAATTACTTTGGCCACGGTTGATGGCACAGCTATCGAAGGTGTAGATTATATTACAAGTAGTATTTCTTTAGAGTGGGCTCCAGGAGTAAGTGAAACCAAAACATTTAGCGTGCCTATTTTAGATGACGACCTATCTGAGCCATCTAAAGTATTTAATGTATTATTTGTGGATGATAATCAACAATCAGCATTACGTACAGATCATTTAGACAAAGGGGTAAGGTTAGCTCAGGCTACTATTACTGATAGTGATACAGGAACGGTTGAAATTAATATTGATGAGGTAAATATTTATAGAACTAAAGCACCAGGTCCATTGGGTTTTCATGTAAGTTTATCTATGCCAGCATTAACAACTGTTACAATTGATTATGTTACAAACAATGGGACTGCTCTGGCTGGGAGTGATTATGTGTCTAGCTCTGGTAGCGTATCGTTTGCTCCAGGAGAAACATTAAAACAAATACCTATTACCATAATTGATGATGGTGTTAATGATGGTATGGAGTATTTTTTCTGTAAATATAAGCAATCCTATCGGAGCGTCTGCTACTATTGTCAATGCAATAGGAAAAGGTGATATAAAGGATCCTAGCATTTTTAATATTTCATCTATAACTCCTTCTAGTCCAGTAGAGGGTGATACTGTAACTGTTAGAGTAGAATTGCAAGATCCTGATTCTGGTTTGCCACAAGCACCAGGATTTGATATTAGTGTAAATTATCAGCTTACTGATGATTCTGCTGTTGTTGCCAGTGATCTTTCGGGAACAAGTACAGCTACATTAAACTTTGCACCTACAGATACTTATGTAGAGTTTAACATAAATATATTAGACGATAGTTTAATAGAGGGTGAAGAAATATTTAATATTATATTAAGCTCTCCCGTACCAAGTGAATTTGTAACTGGAATAGCTAAACAAATAACTATTAAAGATAATGATTTTAGCACATCTGTAGTGCGTTCAGTGCCAGCATCCATTTACGTTTCCACTATAGGTTCTGATACTAATGATGGCTTAAGCATTGGCTCTGCAGTGGCTTCGTTGAGTAGTGCCTTATCATTAGCAATTCCCGGTGATGTAATAAGATTAGCACCTGGTGTATACACTAGTGAAAAACCATTAATATTGACTTGTGGTAATATTACTATTATGGGCGCAGATCCAAAATTAGGTGCTGCGACAGTTATTGATTTGGCTGGTTTTACATCAACATATATTGCAGATTCAGACACCACTACTTTGAAGGCCTTGAATATTACTAATATATCTTTTATAAACGGCAATAATGTTAGAGGTTTAGGGGCAGTGTTTAATTTTAGCCATGGTACTGAGTTAAATATTAATAATTGTGTGTTTAAACATAATTATGCCTTACAAGGTGGTGCTATTGCTGTGATGGGATATGATTCAATTTTAAACCTAGAGGGTTCTGTCTTTGATGATAACACAGCTACAGATGCAAATAATAATTTAGGTGGTGCATTATATTTACAGACAACAAATCAAAAACATAAGATTGTTAATACAATATTTAAAAATAATTCAGCTAGCCATGGAGGAGCTATTTATAGTTCTGATTCTGTCGCAGAAATAAATGGATGTAAGTTCTTTAAAAATATGGCTACAGTAGACGGTGGTGCTATTGCATTATCAGCTCATGTAGATACATTTGAAGTTAATGCATCTATATTTATTAAAAATAATGCTGATCATAGTGGCGGAGCTGTAGCTTCTAAAGCGTTCGCCAAATTTATTAATTGTAATTTTGTTGCTAATACTGCCGCAGTGGATGGTGGAGCAATTTATTTTGCTGATGAAGGTGATTGCGATGTGCGCAATTCTATTTTATATGATAATGCAGCTAATAGACTTGCAAATGATTTGTCAATTAATTCTAGCTTAACAGTAGTACCAGTTATTAATGTGATTAATAATATTTTAAGTGTTGGATTAGGTGTTAAATTTGTAGACAGTAGCAATAGTGTAATAGATCCATTATTTAAAGAGTTGGATACGGTCAATAATATTTATGATTTAAGACTGCAGGATACTTCAACCGCGATAGGAATGGCCGATGCCTACCATTCATTGCGTAGTTTTAATGGAGCATTAAGAGTTTCGCCAGCCGATATAGGAGCTTATGAGTCAAATCTGCCAGTCGTAGAATTTGATATTCCAGTTGGTAGTGCTCCAGAAGATTATGTAATGATTTCTCCAGTTGAAGTTCAAGGTGCAGGTTCTTTATTAAATCAGTTAGAAAGCCAATTAGGTCCGTATGGTGATTTGACTGCTTATAGATTGTTTCAGTGGGATCCTTTGACACAGCAGTATTTGGAAGGTCCTGCTATACCCGGTATGACAAATAATGAGGCAATGGGAGCTCAGGCATTATGGTTAATATCGCGTGAACCTATTAAATTGCATTTTACAGGCGAGGCACCAAATGGATATACCAGTGTAGTCAAAACTTTAAGTAGTGGTTGGAATATGCTGGGTATACCATTTACTGATGGCAATATGAAGGCAGGAGATATTATCAAGGTACAAAATTCACATGGCGTTTATGTGAGTTTTGATTCTACTCAGGCAAATCCAGATAAAAATGGTGAATACAACGACACTATTGCAAATGATGCTTTATATAGTTGGGATGAAAATATTAAACAGTATGTTGATATTAAATTTGAGAATTTAAAACCTGGACAAGGAATATGGTTGTATAATGTAACATCAAAAGACGTTGTGGTGTTATTTTCGACAGGTGATTAATAAATTATAAATAACCAAATGCTTTAAATGGTGTTTGGTTATTTTGCTTTACCTGATATAGATAGGTTGTCTACTAGCATATATGGCAGTAAACTAGAACCGTTTAATTCTTGTTCTGTGGATAGACCAACAATTTGATTGCCAAATTCATAAATATTACCAGCTAGCATTGCATCTTTCACACGCCCAATTATTTGGCCGTTTTCTACAATAAAACCTAAGCTAATATTAACAGAAAATTCTCCTGCTAATGAATTGCCTTGTCCTTCTCCTAGTATGTTTTCTACAATGATAGCTTTTGGAAATTGTGTATATATTTCTTGTAAGCTCATATCTCCAGGCTCTAATACTAGATTGGAGATATCAATATTTGGTTGTGAACTAAAACTTCTGGTTGCATTTCCTGTGGCAGTTGTTTGGCATTGGTTAGCTGTTTGTAAATCATATAGATGTGTTTTTAGTATACCGTTTTTGACTAAATATTTTTTAAAAACTTCTGTACCTTCCATATCAAATTGACAACTGCCGTATGCAAAATCAATACTGGGATCATCAATTAAATTTATCATTGGTGATATTATTTGTTTTTCAAGTTTATTGCCTAAGGGGGATATCCCTTTTTGTACTGTTTTGCCATTGATTCCCTGAATTATCATTCTCATGAGCATTCTTACAGCACGAGGAGTAAAGATTACAGGTAGTTTTTCTGTTTTAGCCGTAATATTAATTTGGCTTAAACGATAAAGATTTGAAATTTTATCTATTATTTTTTGCGTGTCATTTTGGTATGATGCCGAACTAACACCACTAGACAACATAAGCATACCATTATTATCTACTTTTAAGATATCGGCAAATAGACTAAATCCTGAATCTAAACTTTTTAAATATAACCCAGATGAGTTTAATATTTGTGTATGGGCAATACCAGAACTGGTTTGAGTGTTTATTTTTAAGCTTGAATCTAATTGTTTTAAATTTTCAATGATTATTTGGCAATTTTTTAACAAAATTTCATCAGTTAATTTGTTTATATTGTCATCAAAAATTAAAGTTTTAGTTGGTTTGCAAGAATCTGGAAATTGTATATAAGCTTTCTTACCAAACTTAGCACTTACAATGGCTTGATTAATTAACCTGTCGATATTTTTTAAATTTGTTGTAGCTGCAAAACCTATTTTACCTTCTTTAATAATTCTTAGCCCTATACCACTAGTTTCATTGGTAGATATGGTTTTTAATGAATTATTTTCAAAATGAAAACTTTTGCTTAAATTAGAACTGTGTATAATTTCGTATTCAATATTCAATGGTCTTAGCCGATTAGCAAGTTTATATAGCATTTAACGACCTCCAATAACAACGTTTTTAATTTTTATATGCGGAGCTCCACAACTTACACGCAAAGGGCTTTGACCTGCTTTACCACAGCCACCCATTCCGCCAAATAAAGTAAGATCGTTACCAATTAACTCTATATTTTTGAGTGTTTCAAATACATTGCCAGTTAGCACTATATCACGACATCGTTTGCCAATTTTGCCATTGGTTATATTAAATGCTTCTTCAGCGGAAAAGGTAAACATTTCGGTATTTGTTTGTCCACCTAAGCTACCTTTTGCATATATGGCTTGATTGCAAGAGTCAAGCATTTCGTCAAGGTTAGAATTACCATTGTCGATAAATGTGTTGGACATTCTCACTATAGGGTGGTGTGCATAGTTGATGGCGCGTCCATTACCTGTAGGAGATTCGTTCATAGCGGTAGCTGTTTCTAATGAGTGTAAACGTCCTGTAAGTATGCCATTTGTAATTAAGTTGGTGCGTTGCGCTTTAACGCCTTGTGAGTCATATATGTAGCTTCCAGCTTCATCAGTTAAACTAGCATCATCAATTACATTTAATTCATCAGATCCAAATTGTTTGCCGAGTCGCATGAGGTTAGCAAAGTCTGGGTTTTCGTAAATAAAATCAGCTTCACTTAGATGTCCAAAAGCTTCGTGTATAAAAACGCCTGCTAATTTTGGATCTAATATGACATCATAGGTATCTGCTTTGATAGGTTTTGCCTTTAATTGCTCAATTGCGCGTTTACATACTTGCTCGCATTCTATTTCTAAATTTTTAACAATTTCAAATCCGCGTAAATCGCCAACGCTATGATAGGCATTTTGCACATCATTGGCTTTTCTAGCTTGAGCAGATAAAGATAAACCGCAAAATTTATTAATTGTTTCTATTTCGGCTCCTTCAGAATTACAAAATATATGCTTTGAACACCTATCATTATAAGATACAGAAGAGCTAGTGATAGATTTGTGTGACAATAAAATTTTATTATAAGCGTTAATTAAATTATGTTTTTCGTCAATTGAAATATTAGAAAAATCTACCCCAGTTCCTTCATGGGTTTTATCTTTTAGATTTGGGATATTTGTAATATATTCATGACCTTTACCTGTTATTTTCACTGCGGCTTCGGCTTGTTTGCAGGCTATTTTTGCGTAGCGACCTATATCTTGGATGTTGTTAAACGAGGCAAATCCCCACCGGCCTTTAATTAATACTCTTATTGAGCCGCCAACGGCTGATGTTTCACCAATTGATTCTAATTGGGAACCACGATAATAAATACGATTACCCAATCCTTCTTGAATTCTTATTTCAAAATAGTCGGCTTTTATATGTTGTTTAGCTAGTTTTATATATTTTTGCATAGATTTACTTATCGGGCTATTTTAATTACAAGTTTAATCAATCTATGTTTTTATGACATAAAAAGGCTCAGATTATTAGTCCGAGCCTTTTTTAACAGAATGTTTTAACCAATTAATTTTGGTAGATCTTCTTCAACTGTAGAAATTAAATGAAGATTAAAATTTTCTACTAAAAAGTTAAAGATGGCTTCATTTACAAATTGTGGAGGTCTAGGTCCAATATAGATGTTTTGAATACCTAAGCTTAGTAAAGCAAACAAAATTAACACAGCTTTTTGCTCCATCCACATTAATGAAATTGCAATTGGTAAATCGTTTACTGCAATACCTGTTGCTTCGGATAAAGCTAAGGCGATTTGCACTGCACCATTAGAATCATTACATTGGCCTAAATCTAAGTATCGAGGAATTTCAGTACCAGGAACATTGCCAAAGTCTAAATCATTAAAACGAAATTTACCACAAGAGCTAGTGATGATAACTGTTGTTTCTGGCAATTGTTTTGCCATTTCGCGATAGTAATCACGTCCTTTTCCTGGGGCATCACAACCTGCCATAACGATAAATTTAGTTATTTTGCCACTGTTAATAGCTTCTAAGATTTGAGGTGCTAAACTTAAAATAGTTTTATAGTTATGACCAGTGGTTAAGGTATCTTCAGAGTCAAAGCCTTGAATGTCATCACAAGCTAAGGCAGTTTTTATTACTTCACTATAATCATTGCCTTCAATGTGTTTGCCTTGACTAACACCTACTTGACTAGTGGTAAATAAACGATCACAGTAGCTTGCATCGGAACGTGGTATAACAATACAGTTAGTATTGACGACAATAGCGCCTTGCCATTTTTCAAAAAGAGCTTTTTGATCAAACCAAGCTTTTCCAATATTACCTTTTAAGTGTGAGAATTTTTTAAGTTCTGGGTAAGCGTGCGCAGGTAACATTTCTGAGTGTGTATAAACATTAATACCTTTACCTTCTGTTTGTTCTAATAACTCTTTAAGCATTTTTAAGTCGTGGCCTGATACCAATATTCCTTTACCTTCTGCTTTATTTTGAGTTACTGTTACTGGAGTAGGCACACCTAATTTGTTATGGTGAGCATCGGCTAAAAGTCCCATTACTTCAACTCCGGCAGTGCCTACAGCCATTAATTGCTTGATGTGTCTGTCAAAATCAAAATTTACATTTGTTAATGTAAAGTATAATGTTTCTGCTGTCACTTTATCGACATTGCTTGTATCTGCACCTAACTGATGTGCTTGCGAACGATAAGCAGCTAAACCTTTAAGACCATAAATCATCATATCTTGTAAGCGAGCTAAAGTGCTATCTTTGCCACAAGTTCCTTTTTCTGCACCAGACGAACCACACCCGCCTGGGGCAGACATTTCACATTGATTACATAACATTGCTAAATCCATACCTTTTCTCCTTCGTATTTAGGTACTAAAACATCTATTTATTTAAAATAAATAATTCTAAAAAATTTATGTGTAAAAACTATATTAATATTGTATTCCCGAAGTTTAGTAATTTATACCAGCTTCTAAAATATTTTCTGGGTCAAAAGCATGACAAGGTGTAACTCCATGTACCATACCACAGTTTTGGCATTTATGAGCAAAGGTTAACATCTCTTGCTCAGTTCCACAACTGCAGGTAAAAAATAATGGGGCGGGAAGCGCTTCTTGATCAAATCCCATTGATCTAACTTTGTCAATAATTTCTTGACCGTTGGTAAAACCTCCTGAACATCCGTCGTGCATAATCTCTCCTAATTTAATTTTTTTCCGTTGCGCAATTTATTACGCAAATTTTGAACTTTGTCATCCATTGCTTGGATTTCACTTAAAATTTCTCGTTCTTCTGGAGATGATTCTATCACCTCTATAATTGCGCCTTTAGCTATAATTAGTCTTTTTTGCGCAGACAAAGCTAGCACAGGATCGTGTGTAGCGATTAAGACTATTTTTTCTTCACTTAGCAGTAAATCTAGTGCTTTTTGACGATCTATGCCAGCGTTTTCTATTTCATCGATTAATACAATTGGGCTTCTGCTTAGATATGCTGTATCTGCAATCATCAATGCTCTGCTTTGCCCACCACTTAAACTTGTAATTGCTGTTTGAGGATTGAATGATTCTCCTGCAAGTTGGTTTGCAGAATTAATTATCTTTGCTATTTTTGTTTGCGCATTATTGATTAGACGGCTTTCAGCGTGTAGTTCTAAAAAATCTTGTACAGATAGATCCATTACAAAATTCATATTTTGTGACAATTGAGCTACTAATTTATCTGATGGAGAAAAACGCTTTTTCATATCAGGTATTTCGTTATTAATTAAAATTTGTCTGCCAGTAGGGGTGTCTCCTTGTGCGATCCATTCAATATCAGCTAATAATCTACTTTTTCCACTACCTGTTGGCCCAACTATTGAAATGATATCCCCACGTTTAAAACATAATTTGTCGAAGTTCTCTTTGTTGCCATTTTTATCTGTGCCGGGCAATATGGTAATGCTGTCTACTTGGTTTTTATTTTCACCTAAAAAACTTAACATATTAGTAATGTATACAGCGAGATTGTCTATGGTGTTTTTTTCATTAAGAGTGTGTTCTTCTAAATAATTTGGTGACTTAGAATCAAACCATTGGTGTATTGTTTGGGATGATATTGGTATTGGTATTCCATCTAAGAAAGTTTCTAAAAACGGATAAGACTCTATTAACTTGTCGGTTGGTATGTTTGCTAGTTCTTGATGATTAATCATTTTGTTTTTCCAAATTTATTTTACGCACATTTCCCATTTGATATTCTTCACCTATACGAGTTTCTCCTAGGCAGTAAGAGCATAATGCAGAAGGCATTGCAAATCGTAGTTCTTTGCCCAGTAGCGTGTCTAATTCTGTTTTGTCAGCTTTAATTAATGTAGATAATTCGTATGCACCTTGCCCAGTTAATCCGTTTATATTTAGTATAGCTGCCATTGGATTTACGGACTGCACTCTTGAAGCAAATACTTCACGTTCTGCTTGAGATACAATATCTCCTTTTGTTATAGCTACAATATCGGCTGATCGTAACATGGGGCCTATTTTTGCAGGTGTTGAAATACCGCTTAAGTTGTCAATTACGCATATTGCAATAATATCTTTAATGTATGGACTACAGCGATTGCATAATCCAGCTGATTCGCTGATTAAAATATCAAAATTTTCTTTTTTACCCCATTGTAAAACTTCTTCGATATTTGATACAAAATAGTGATCTGGACATAATCCGCCGGAAATGCCTTTTTTGACTGGTATGCCAGCTTCTTTGTATAACTTATCATCGTCAGTTTTAAGACAATCAAATTTTACAGCCCCAATTTTTAAGTTACTACTTTGCAATGCAGAAATAGTTTTTAAAATAACCGCTGTTTTACCTGATGAAGGTGGTCCAGAAACAATAACTAAACGCATTGTGCTTCCTCGAAAATTTTTAAACATCTTTGGATTTCATAAGTTAAATCTGTTTTTTTAATGTAGTCCCATCCTAGCCATTGCCATGGAGCGTTTTGGTTTAATTTGTTGTCTATGTTTGGATGTAAACTGGGGAATAATCCTTTATGTGCTAAAATTTCAGCAGTTTCTAAAGATGAAAACAAATCGATTATAGGTTGAAGTTTTTGAGCTTTCGAGGCCTTAGCTAACATAAAAATCGGGCTGATTATAGCGCCGTCTTCTGGCCATACGGCTTGCATGGGTCCATTTCCTTTTGCCATTTTGGTAAAAAAATATGGCATAATAGTAACAGTTGGTCGTTTTGTAGCCCCTTTGCCTTTGGCACCTTTAACCATCTCAGCAGGATGCATTGCCGTAGCCATACTGCGTCCTAAGTCTTTTACTCCTTTATCACCAAATCTTTTTTGTATAGTTAAAATAATTGCATTGAATAAATCAAAATCTGATACAGGTAATGAGACTCTTCCTGCAAAGCGTGGATGCAAAATATCTTCCCATGTTTTTGGTAAAGGTTCGTCATGCAGTTCGTTGGTATTTACTAAAAATACTGCTGGAACTGTTGCAATCATCGAATAATGCCCATCTGGATCAACCAAATTAATTTTATCGAAATCTTTATTGATACAGTTTTGTTTGAATGGTGATAAATCTTTAAAGACACCATCAGCTTTTAATTTGCCCATTTTGGTTTTATCAAAATATAGTTCAAATCCAGCAGAAATAAATATATCAGGTATACTATCAATATTGTTAAAGTCTTGCAGATGTTCTTCTACCCATGCGGCACCTTCGCTGGCAGCTTTTAATACGTATTTTAATGGCGTTTTAGAATTGCTAGCATAGTTTTCAAATGATTCCATTAAAGGTACTCGTACGGGGCAAGGTAATAATCCTGCTATAAATAATTCTGCATTATCTGATGAAGCATTATCTCCTAAGGTAACATCGCCACTTGAGATTAAACTATCATGTATTTGTTTGATTAATGCCTGAGCGTCAATGTCTTTTGTAGCAGCTGCTTGTGATAGTGTTATAGTTGCGCCTAACGTATCTAATAATTGCTGATTATCTACTTGATCAAAGCCTATATTTTTTAAAACATCTTTGAGTATAGGGTTAAATTCTACAGTTTGTTTTAATGTCCAGTTTAAATTTGGTTTAGTCATTTTTTTTCAACATAATTAAAAGGGCTGCGGTTATTTTTTTACCTTCGTTTTCAAGGTTAAATAAAAAATTAGTTAATTGCCACTGGGTGACTGTTATGCGCATAGAGCCGGCGATAATTCTAAAAATTTCTTGAGTTCCAATGTCTGCACGTATTTCATTTGCCCGTTGGCCTTCATCTATTACTTTGCCTAAAATATTGCGATGTTTATGCATTGCTATCATCACTGATTTTGAAATCACAGGATCGTTTTGAAATATCGCCTCACTTAAAACAACTTTGGCCAATAAAGGATTTTGTGCAAATCTAAAGAAACGATCATTTAGAAAGTTTTTAATTTTTACTAATGAAGATTCATTGCCTTCTAAACAAGGGCTATCTAATTTAGAAAAGCTATCGATTACGCCTTGGAAAATGGCTTGTTTATTTTTGAAGTGTCGATATAAGGCTGCCTCACTTAAGCCAACTTTGTTGGCTAAGTTTTTAATTGTGCATCCTTGAATGCCTTTATTGGCAATCAATTCTATGGCGGCTTCAGTAATTTCTGTTTTTCTATTAGTCATAATGTTAGTAAGTATTTACTAACATAGTCTTTTTTTTTATTTTGTCAAATTTTAAATAAATTTTTTAAAAATAAGCCTCATTTATAAACTTCTTTTGGTTTTATTGACGCCCAATATATAGTGTGTTAATATAATTGATTATACTATAAGCAGTTCATGTTATTTAAAATACAAGGAAATTAAATGAAATGTCCATTTTGTCAAAGCGATGATGATCGTGTTGTGGATTCAAGAGATACTGAAGATGGTGCCGCAGTGCGCCGTCGGAGAGAATGCAATAAATGTAAAAAACGTTTCACAACCTATGAACGCATAGAAGAGGTTCGTATCTTTGTGGTCAAAAAAGATGGTGCTAGGGTTCCTTTGAACTCTGATAAAATTGCTGCTGGTATTGCTAAGGCTTGTGAAAAGCGACCTGTCCCAGCTACTGATATGGAAGCTGCCGAACGTGATATTATCCAAAAAATACGTGAACGAGGTGAAAATGAAATACCCGCTAAAGAAATAGGGGAGTATGTAATGGATCGTTTAAAAGATTTAGATAAAATAGCTTATATAAGATTTGCTTCGGTATATCGTGAATTTAAAGATGTTGCTGATTTTACAGATGTGGTAAATGCTGTTAATAATTAATGCAAAATAAAATGAGTTTTTCATTTGTTCGCAAGCGTGATAATAGATTAGTTAAATTTAATAATGACAAAATAGAGGATGCAATCTTTGCGGCTTTTGAAGCGTCTGGACAACCAAATCGACAAAGTGCACAAGAGCTTGCTGAGGTGGTTTGTTATTATTTGTCAGAAACTGTTAGTACGCAATATCCTTCAATAGAAGAAATACAAGATATTGTTGAAAAAGTGTTGATAGAAACAAATCATCATGAAGTGGCTAAGTCGTATATATTATACCGAGAAGAACGTGCTAGGATGCGTGCGCAATTGTATATTTATGATTCAGTTACATTACTTGAAAAGGTATGGGATAAATCTAAATTGCTACATTATTTAATAGTGGATATTGGTTTAGATGAAACAAGTGCATCTAGCGTAGTTAATGGTTTAGAAAAGATTTTATTTAATATGGGGATGAATAAAATTTCTAACACTTTATTGCTTGAACTCATTTCAAATTATTTATGCAACAATGGTTTTGGTTCTCAATCTAAAATAATAAGACTTAATTATAATGATGTTGCTGATAATTTATATACTCCTGATGCGTTTAGAAAAATATATAAAATTTTAAGCGAGGCGGTTTTATTAGGAGGGTGTTCTGATAGATTAAGTAAGTTGATAGAAGCTAAAATATTATTAATAGATGATTTTGTGTTAGATATTATTTGTAATTGTAAACCATTTTGTTTAACCATGAATATAGAGATGGATCTTATGCCTATGGCTAAAGAAATAGGTAAGGGTGAATATGGCAACTTTGTTATATCCATAATAAATCAAATTGATTACATAGTGGAATATTTTAAAATTCAAACAAATAATCTTGCAATATATTTACAACAGTTAGATGCAATAAAATATGCTGATGTGATAAAAAAATGTCACCATAAAGTATCTCCATTAGATAAATCTAAACCAATAATTATGTATGTAGATTTGTTAAATATTGATACGTCTTTGAAGTATATGCTTGGTTTAGAAAAAACAGATGAATTAGTAAATGAAATTTTTAACAAATTAAATTCTGCAATTACGGGGTTACCTAATTATCAGCAGATTATTTTTACAAGAAAAGATAGAGAACTTTTATGCGTTTAAAAAGCATTGAGATGTATGGTTTTAAATCGTTTGCCGATAAAACGGTTGTGGATTTAGATCATGGTTTGACCGTTGTGGTGGGACCCAATGGATGTGGTAAATCAAATGTGGTTGATGCCTTGAAGTGGGTACTTGGTGAACAATCGGTATCTAGTTTACGTGGTAAAGAGATGGCTGATGTGATTTTTAATGGAACTAATCGCCGTCATGCGCTTGGTTATGCAGAGGTTAGTTTAAATATTGATAATAACTTGGGTGCTTTAGGTGTTGATTTTACAGAGGTTAAAGTAACTAGGCGTGTTTATAGATCTGGAGAAGGAGAATATTTTATTAATAAACGTCCTTGTAGATTAAAAGATGTTAAAGAATTGTTTATGGACACAGGTCTAGGTTCTAATTCTTATTCTATTTTGGAACAAGGAAGTATTACTGCTATTTTACAAGCTAATCCGATTGATAGGCGTGTTTTTTTTGAAGAAGCAGCTGGAATTTCTAAATACAAAGCTAAACGCAAAGAGACCTTGCGCAGATTAGAAAGAGTTGAGCAAAATTTGTTACGGGTAAGTGATATTACATCAGAATTAGAAAAACAATTAGGTAGTATTCGTCGTCAAGCGTCTAAAGCGAGACGTTATAAAGAAATGGCTGATAAGCTTAAACAGTTGCGGATAGCATTGGCATTAAATAATTATAAAAATTTAACTGAAACATTAACAAAAGTAGTAAATGATTTAAATGTTAATCAAGTTAAATTAGAGGAAGTTAAAACAAAAATCTCTAGCGGTGAAGCAGAGTATGCTATTAAGCAAGAACAAGTGCTGTCTTTGGAAACTAAAATTCAAACTTTGGAAAAAGAAGTCGTAGAAATTGATGTTAGATTGGAAAATTTTGAAAAAACAATATCTGAATCAAAACAGATGATTGCTGAATTTGAAAACAATCGTAATAATATAGAAGAGTCAATGTTAAAATATCAAGATGATATCGCTTTGATGAGTGAAGACTTACAGACTTTTGATCAACGCGGAGATGCTATCAAGGCTGAAAAAACAGCTATGGAATCAGATATTTTAGCTGCAACGGAAGTCGTAAACAATATAGGCAAAGCCAGTCGCGAGGCTTTAGAAAATATTGAAAATATGCGCAAAGAAAACTTACGTTTAGTAGAAGAAAAATCAGCCACGTTAGGGCAAATAGGTCAAATAGATATGCAAATGTCTAATGTAAATGATCAAAATGCGTATGTGTTGGAGCGTACTAATGCCTTAGACTGTGAAATTAGAAAAGTTAGTTCAGAGCATGAAGGTCAATTATCAATGGTTTCTCATGCCCGTGAAGAATTGAATGCTCATCAACATACATCTAGATTACATCAAGAAAATTTAGACAAATTATTAAAAGAACGCAAAGAATTAGATGAAGCTGTTAAGCGTACTTCTCAACAGTTGTGGCAACAATCGTCTCGTTTAAAAGCTTTAGAAGGTATGGAAGCAAGTTTTGAAGGTTTATACGGTGGCGTTAAATCGGTTATGGTTGGTGCAGAACGCAATGAACTGCATGGCATTAGGGGGTTGGTTGCAGATATTATAGAGGTTGACAATAAATATAATATAGCTATTGAAACAGCCTTAGGAGGTAAGGGTCAAAATATTATTACCAACACTAATAAGGATGCGAAGTTGGCGGTAGAATTTTTAAAGAAAAATAGAGCGGGTCGTGCTACGTTTATTCCTTTAGATAATATACGTTATGATAAAAGTCATAATGTACCACGAGCTAACGGTGTTTTAGGAAGAGCCGCTGATTTGGTGACCTGTAGTGCGGAGTTCACTTCAGCAGTAGAATATTTGTTGGGACGTATTTTAGTTATTGACACATTGGATAATGCTTTGGCTGTATCAAGACAGAAAGTTGGGTATTTGTTAGTTACATTAGACGGGGAGAGTATAAATCCACGTGGTGCTATTACGGGTGGCAGTCGTGCTAAAAATAGCGATGGAGGATTGTTGCAACGCAAAAATGAAATTAAGCGACTTACTGAATTATCAAATAATTTAGAACGAGAGTTAAATAGAGACAAGTTAGCTCTTAATAAAAGTGAAGAGGCTTATAGTAAAGCATTGTCTGAATTTGATACATTTAAAGAGAGTAAGCTCAATTTGGAACGTCAACTATTTGAAGGTGAGAGTGTCTTGCGTCAATTGAACGAAAATCTCTCTAGATTAACTAAGGAAAAAACACAATTACAGGACAAGTCAGGAACATCTAAACAGTCTTTGTCTGAACTGTTAGGTGAGAAAATGCGTTTAGAATCACAGTTAGAAAGCTTAGAAAATAAGCATTCAGATATACAGTCTGCATTGTCTTTTGCTGAAGAATCTATTGCTGCATCCGATGAGAAAAGGCGCATAGCAGAAGAAAAATTAACTCAGTTAAAAATAAACAATGCAACCATCGATGCTAAGATTAATAATTTTTCTAGCGAAAAAAACAGGTTGACTAAAGCTATTGGTGAAAGAAAAGAGTTATTAAATGATTTGCTTGAGGAAAAAAATAACCGTGGTGAAAGAACTGAAATATTGCGACAACGTATAGTACAGAGTGAGTTATCCATAAAAGAATTTTTAAATTCAAAAGAGACAGGTAGTGCTAGATTGCGAGAATTAATCAATGAGCGTGAAAGTGTGAAAAGAACTATGGATGCGTTTTATTTAGAAAATAAGGAAGTTATCAAACTACAGAAAGATTTAGAAAATAACATTCAACATCTGCGTATTAAAGAGGGCGAATCGCAGATTAAGCTAGATAATTTGCGTGAAACGGTTAGAGATAATTATGGTCTTAATATTGATGAGGCGTTCCAAACAGTTGAGTATAGCGAATTGGATTGGTCTTTGGCTCGCAAAGAAATCAAAGAATTAGATGATTCTATTAGGCGTTTAGGGCCCGTCAATATGGAGGCGATTGAAGAAGAAACAGAATTAGAACAAAGATTTGAATTTTTAACAGCTCAAATAACTGATTTAACCAGTTCTAAAGAACAGTTGTTGGCGGTTATTGCCCAGATAAACAAAGATAGTCGTGAGTTGTTTGGTACAACGTTTAAAGCTATTCAAGAAAATTTTGCTATTTTATTTCGCAAGTTCTTTGGTGGCGGTAAGGCAGAGTTGCGTTTAGATGGTGATGATATTTTAGAGGCCGGTGTTGAGATAATGGTGCGACCACCGGGCAAGCAACCATCAACTATGGATTTACTTTCTGGTGGAGAAAAGACAATGACCACAATAGCGTTGTTGTTTGCCATATATCGTTCTAAACCAAGTCCTTTTTGTGTGTTGGACGAAGTGGATGCTCCATTAGATGAAAGTAATATTGATAGGTTTGTAAGTGTAGTTAAAGAGCTTTTAAATACATCTCAGTTTATGATTGTTTCACATAATAAGCGTACAATAGGGATGGGTGATTGTATATATGGAGTTACTATGCAAGAGACAGGCGTAAGCCGTTTGTTGTCTATGAAGTATGAAGAGGCTGCTGCGGTTGTCGAAGATGAACGTGTCGGTGTTTAAGATGCCAATAGTATGGGATGCTTCTCCAATTTTGTTTAGTTTTGGCTCTTTTGAAATTAGATGGTACGGATTGTTGTTTGCATTAAGCTTTTATTTTGGTTTAAGCCTAATGCAGTTTATGTATAAACGTGAAAATATTATACCATTGGATATTGATAAATGTTTGACCTATATTATGGTTGGTGTAGTTGTTGGTGCTAGATTAGCGCATTGTATTTTTTATGATCCAACATATTATTTTTCGCACCCCGTAGATGTATTGAAAGTATGGGAGGGTGGCTTGGCAAGTCACGGTGGTGGTGTTGGTTTGTTGATTGGGTTGTGGTTATATTGCAAACAGAGCCAAACTGAAAGTATGTTTTGGATGATGGATAGACTGTCGTTAACAATTTTATTGGGCGGTAGTTTAATCCGTTTTGGAAATTTTATGAATTCTGAAATTATTGGCACTCCAGCTAATGTTCCATGGGCTATTGTTTTTGCACATTATGATAATGTTCCAAGACATCCGGTGCAGTTGTATGAGAGTGGTGTATACCTAATGTTGTTTGTTATTTTATTTTTAATTTACTTAAAAACTGATATTGCTAGGCGTGCTGGTATGATGATGGGGTTTTGTATGACGGGTATTTTCGCATCGAGAATATGCTTAGAATGCTTTAAGGAAAGAATGGCTAGCTATGATTTGGCTATAGGTTTGAGTGTTGGACAGATGCTAAGTATACCATTTTTAATAGTTGGTATTGTCTTGCTTTACAGAGGTAGTAAAAAAACGTATATAATAATCAATAGGAAATAAAATGGCTTTAGAAGATAAAAATAAATTAGTAAAGGATTTGAATGCTATAGGTGATCAGGATGAAAAATTTAGATATATTATACAGTATGGCAAGTCTTTGCCTGTATATCCTGATGAGTTTAGAAATGAAGATTTTTTGATTAAAGGTTGTGTTTCACAGTTATGGCTACATCCGGAGTTTAAAAACGATAAATTATATTTTATGGTAGATTCTGATGCTACTATTCCTAAGGGGATAGCGGCCATATTGGCGAGTGTATTTAGTGGGTTAACGCCAGATGAGGTTATAGCTTTTGATACTAGTTTTTTGTCTGATGTGGGGGTGGAGCAACATTTAAGTATGAATAGGCGCAATGGTTTGGCCTCATTGCATAAGCAAATTAAAATGTATGGTATTGCATTTAAAGCAATGCAAAAATAATGTTATATAAAGACAAGGTCTATCAAATTATTTTTGGTTCTGACACAAAGTTGGGTAAATGTTTTGATTTAATCTTGCTGTGTGCTATTTTGTTTTCGGTTTTAATTGTTAGTTTAGAATCTGTTAAATCATTAAATGTGCAATATGATTTATTGTTTAATAGGTTGGAGTGGGGTGTTACTGTTTTGTTTACAGTTGAATATATTTTGCGTATTTATGCGGCAGATAAAAAAAGAAAAGACTATGTCTTTAGCTTTTTTGGTGTTGTAGATTTGTTGTCAATTGTTCCTAGTTATTTACAATTAATTTTACCGTTATCGCATGTGTTTTTAGTGGTGCGATTATTGCGATTGATGCGCATTTTTAGAATTTTAAAATTAGCTCGTTATTTAAGGGCGGCTGATGATTTACTGTTAGCATTAAAGGAAAGCAGTCAAAAGATTATAGTTTTTATAATAAGCGTAGTAATCATTGCTATTTTAACTGGTTCTCTTATGTATATTGTGGAAGGAGAATCGAGTGGTTTTACATCAATTCCTAAAAGTATTTATTAGGCTATAGTAACTTTGACTACAGTAGGTTATGGAGACATTTCTCCCGTGACGCCTTTGGGGCAGATTGTGTCTTCTGTTTTGATGATTTTGGGTTATGGTATTATAGCTGTGCCAACTGGTATTGTGTCGGCTCAGATGGGTTTGAATAAAGCTTGTAATATGTATATATGTAAACAATGTCAGCGGAGAATTGATATAGATGCTAATTATTGTCAGTATTGCGGTTTAGATGTAAATGTCTAAATCTCTTTGCTGTAATAGTTTACGTGTTTTAAAATAAATAAAGTTTTAGCTAAAGTTTTTTTATGTACGGTCGATAAGTGTGTTACAAGGCACGGGTTATGCCCGTTGATTTGGATGGTGGTGTTGATAAATTAGGGATATTTTATCAGTATTGAGTAGGAAACAAGGAAAAGATTACTCAAAGAGTGCCAATCCTTATCGAAAACGGACTTTCATTTATCGAAGGTCCGTTTTTAATTTAATTTGACTTTCTACATAACCATTTTATTATCTGCATTAATTTAATATTAGGAATTATATTATGAAATTGAAATATGCAAATATTGCCAGTGATATGGAAGCTGTAATTGATTATCAATTAATGGAGACAGAGGAAGGCTCTCAAGGGTTTAAGAAGGGTTTTCTAAAGGCGCAATTAGTCTTGGTGCCAATAGGTTTTGTTGCTCATTTAATAGGGGGCTGGCAGTGGGGTGTGGGTGTTTTGTCTTTTTTGGAAATATCTCTGATAATGTTTGGTAAAAAGCTAAGTCTAATGGCTGTAAAGATGCAGCAACAAAAGAATGCTACAATAGAAGATGGCAGTCCATTTCTACAGGAAAAAGTAATTAGCCCATCTTTTAATGGCATAAATGTAAAGGTTGGTAAAGAACAGGGGTTGGTTTCTTGGAAACAGATAACAAAGGTAGCAAGAAATGATGAGTTTATATTTGTCTACCTCGGTCAAGAGATTCAATTTATTGTGCCAAAGCGTGCGTTTAGTGATGGAGCAAAGGGGTTTGGTAAATTTTATGCAGAATGTAAACGTTTCGGTTCTAGTCAAACAGTATTTGTATAAATGTATAAATTAGTGTAGTAGATTTGAGGTGAATTAAGTTTTTGCATGAGTGTGTCGATATAAGTATTATGGATATATCTTCTGTTCAACAAAGTAATGTCGCTATGGCACAAATATTGCAAATGGCTGTTGTGGAAAGCACAGATATGGCTGAAAAAATGATTCCTATAAATTTGGCTAGTGAAGCAGGTATAATCGAGTCATCAGATACTAGTCTTGGTTCGATGTTGGATGTTATAGCTTAATTTGGACTGGCATTGTAATTAACTGCCATATCGGTGTTTATTATTTTATCGCCTTATTAAAAATATTAATTTGTGATGTTTTTTAGTAAAAACAGCCCAAAAACCCTTATTTTTTCACAAAACCAAAAAAAAAATGAAAAAACTT
>Ga0256837_1001041_pt1 | contig 20009 bp, 29 predicted proteins | sample 4562384metaG_FD_185976 | JGI IMG/M metagenome (GOLD analysis project Ga0256837, IMG submission 185976) | Hydrothermal vent microbial communities from Guaymas Basin, Mexico - 4561-384 | ecosystem: Environmental > Aquatic > Marine > Hydrothermal vents | place: Mexico: Guaymas Basin | collected...
TGAAAAATATCCTTTTTAAATGGTAACCTACAACTTCGTTTACGAGCTTATGAGGGCCTATCCGGGGTCTAACCTTCTCGTGAACAAAAGGGTGGTCGGCGGAAAGGTAAAAAATTTTTTGGACATTCCCAACTCCTACAGGCAGGTAATTATTAGAAACGGCAAAGTGGAAAGGTTCCAATATTTTGAATTTTCCATTCCTTTTTTCCTGAAATTCTTTCCGCTTTCGGTTTGGCTTCTGAAAACCTCTTGGAGAGAAAAATTGTTGGAAACCTTCTTCGAAAGGATGGAAAGGGATATTTTTAAAAACCGCCTTTTACCCGTGGGGGATGGGGAAATAGAAAACTACAACTCCTTTTGGGGAAAGGAAGTTTACCGCCTCCGTCACGAGGTGGACGACTACCCCTTCAATCCTGAACACCTTTACGCAATAGTTCAAAAGCCCAACGGTGAAATATTCTTCGTATCCACCGAACCCAAGGGGAAGCTTCTTCCCGATGTCTATGAGGTTCTTTTGAAACCTTTACCTTACTTCTAACTTATAATTATGATTAAAGCCGAAATTGGACTATAAAATGGGAGGGTGGAAGATGGAAAAGGTTTTTGAGGTTCCCGGCCAAGGGAGGTTGGTATTGGCTTCGGAGGAAATGGGATTATCGGTAACCGTTGAAGATTTCGGTAGAAAAGAAAAGGGAAGTATCCTTTTGCGGATGAAAGAGTTGGGGTCCCTCGTAAAGTGGATGGTGGGTTTGGAGGAGGCGGTTTCTTTCAAGTATAGAAATACCCGGATAGGTTTTAGATGGCTTCCCGAGAAGGCGGGATTTAGGGTGGTTTACGAGGAATTTGATGAGCAAGGAAACAGAATAAAAAGGGCGGGAATAGCCCCTAAGGGATTAATCGCTTTAAAGCTCCTAACCCTTTTGGAAAGATTTATAAAGGAGGCGGAAGTGGTTTTAACTTTGAAGCAAAAATTACTAACAAAGGCTAAGGGAATGATGATAATAAGCGACCAGGTGGAGGGGAAGCAGGCGGTTCTATCCTTTACGCGTATGGAGGAGCTCAAATACCTCGTTCACTCTTTGGGAAAACTGCAGGAAGTGGAATACGACCACAAAGGAATCCGTTACAACGGAAAACTTGAAGTGGACGGTATTACCTTTGGGGAACCCGAAATAAGGATTTTAAAGGTCCTTCTCTAACCTTCGTCCTCTTCCGGCAAGTGGTCCAAGGGAAGCCATGGATAGCGACCGAGGGGATGTTTTCTTTTAAAACGGTAAAAAAGAAAAATGGGAAGGAAAGCCAAAGGTAGAGTTCCCAAATCCGCCAAAAGCCACCAAAAGGAGCTAAATTGCGGAAGATACTTTTCAACGAAGGAGTGAACACTCCTCCAAAAGTCGGAAAGGCTCAGAAGCCAAACGGTAGCTTTACCCAAAAGGGCGAAGATGAAATACATAAGGTCCGCCAAAAACAAGCCGAAGGAATACCCCCAAAGAAACCACGATAGGTAGGTGGCCACCGCCCCGCGGGGGTATAGATAGTAGGTTTTTAGAAACCACAAAGGGACGGCTACCTTCAAAATTAACACCGAAAGGAGCAAAAGAATTCCGTAGGCTACCTTTCCCACCCACGGCGGTCCGTCAAGGGCATACAGATAGAGGGCAAAGGAGAGGGTAAGAACGAAAAGGGTTGCACTGTGGATACCGAGTCCAAAAAGGAAACCTTTTTCCCAAACCCACACCTTTTGGGTTGTGGTTATCTTGTTTTCATCAAGGGGTTTTCCCTGTTCCAACTCCAACGCCAAGAGCCAATCCAATTCCGAAATTAAAGCTAAAAAACCGCTACCCCTCCGTTTGGCGAGTTCGTCTTGGCTTTCTCTGTAGAGAACCCCTTTTCGGAGATAATCGTTGTCCGCCATTTAAAATTTAAAGTCTATATTGGACTTTAGAAGGAGCGGAACCCATGCGAAAGATATTACCGTTTCTTTTTGCACCACTACTCTTGGTAGCCTGTGCTCCTTTTAAAAAACCGGTGGATTCTTACTCCGCGGACGTCGGAAAGCTTTACTCCGCCCGCCAGCTTTGGGAAAGCCAGCAGAAAACCACCTTTCAGCTAAAACAACTTTACCTGCAGGTTTCCGCCAACCGCAAGGCCATAGAAGAACTTAACCGTCAAATGGAAAAGCAAAACCGCATAAATAAGGAATTTGCGGGAAAGCTTTTAACCATAGAGAGGGAAGTAGCCGAGCTCCAAAAGTTATGTTCAAACTCTACCAATTCAACCGCCCCCAAAGGGGGTAAGGAGAAATGAGGCTTCTCCTATTGGGATTCTCTGTCGGATTGGCCTTTTCCCTTCCCCTTGAGGACATAGTAAAAGAGCGGGTCCCTTTACCGGAAATAAAGGTGGTGCAGTTGGAAAATCCTTTTCCCAAAAGTAAAAAGAACGGAGGATACCTCTACTTTCGGAATGTGGTAACAATCAAGGGCGTTTATTCCGTCGGAAAACTCCTTGCTCTTCTATCCAACGCTGGAATAAATGTTGAAGTGGACGGCGATGTGGATTTGGATAAAAAGGTGTTTATTTCGGTAACCACAAAATCGGTTTCCGATTTTGTAAAGGTTCTTTGCAAATCCGCGGATATTTGGTGTTCGTATGACCCTCTAACGGGAAAACTTACCGTATCGCGTTACCGGTATCTGACCGTAAATTTCAACCCCGAAGGTTTACTTACCTTCTCCTTAGGCGGGGAAGGGGATACCGTTTCCCGAACTGGCGAAAACTCCGGCTTGTCAAAACAGTCCTTTTCCTACCGAATCGGCAATCTTGATTTCTCAACCTTTTTGGAGAGGTTAAAAACCGCCTTTCCTAACATCCGTCAAATACCGTCCGAAAAAGGGTTTGTTATCTTTCGCGTCACCCCCTCCCAATACGATGAGATTCGGCGGTGGATTGAGGAACGCAGGAAAAGGACCGAAAGACTCTACGCGTCAATTGAACTTATCAGGGTAGACCTCAACAAGGATTTCCGCTGGGGCATAAACTGGGGTGGCTTTACCAAATTCGGAGATATCGGTTCCTTAAAAACTTTAAGTTACCAATTTACCTATCAACCCATCACCACGGGAGATGCGGGAAAGTTTATTTTGGTTACCAAAGGAGGGGACGAAAGGGCTCTCTTTACGTGGCTTTCCAAATACGGAAAGGTCTACAAAGTTGATTCCTTTTACACCCAAGGGGTAACGGGAACTCCCATCCCCTTCAGGAACTACAAACTTGTCAGATACTTTACCGTTACCGTAGAGCAGGACCAAAACGGTAACGCCTATCCGGACGTTGAAATAAATCAGGACGAAGTAGGTTTTAGAGGTGTATTGACAATCTACAAACGCGGAGATGGTAAATATTACGTAGACGGTGCGGTGGACATCTCGGCGGTGGCGGACTGGGTAGAAATCAATTACAACGGAAACACCCTAAGGGCCCCCGAAATAACGGGAAAGTCTTTCAGAATAGCAACCACCTTAGATTCGCTCTATTCAACAATTATCGTTGGCGGTTTCCGTTCCAAAGGTTTTACCGGAAACACCGAAGCCACCCCGGGTTTGAGCGAAATTCCCGGTCTTGGTTGGCTTTTTAGAGGTAAGGAGGATATGAGGGAAACCTCCGAATTTCTTGTCGTTATCCGCCTCCGTCCGTCGCGGGAGGAGACCGAGTATCCCGTTTGGCTTGAAAAGGTCGGAGATTCCCTTTCGGAGGAATCCCGATGAAGGTCTTCTTCAAAGTGGGAGAGCACTACTTTGATACCGAAACGGGCAAAGAGGTGGGACCCACCGACGCCTTAAAGGGAACGATTCTCGTATTTAGGGAAGAAAAAACCTATGTTGAGAGGAAAACAAAAGCCCGTTACAGGTACGCCTACAAAACCAAGGATGGTACTTGGGTACTTTCCAATGAACTTTCCACCGCCTTTTTAGGGCGGATTCTTGAAGACCGTTTGGGCGAAAGGCAGATAGCGATAACCGCACCCGCCTTGGTCGTGGCATTTTTCGGAAACCGCCAAGATTACATGGTCTCTACGGACGAGGGGGAGAGGAGAAAATTTTTGGAAACCTTTTTTCAAGGAATCCCCTTTAAAGAGGTCGCTTTAGAAGAAATACTTCCTCTGGTAGTTAAGGGAAAGAAGAAACTTTTAGTTTTGGCTATATTGTTTCCCCTCTTCGCTTTCTTCCTTCTTTTAACACTTTCGGGAAACGGAGAGGAAGAAAGTTTGCAACTCAAGAGATTTTCCGTCTCTTCGCAGATGGTAAAACCGGTTAAACCCCTTTCGCCGAAGGAGATTTCAATCCGCTTGACGGAGGGAAAGATAGAAAAACTTTCGGAACTACTTAAGGAGCTTAAACCTTGGCAGTACGTATCCCGCTTGGATTTCTCTATCGGTAAAGCGGTAATAAAGTCAATGAAACCGGATTTAGGCTTTGTAAAGGAAGGTAGATGGTTCAAACGCGAAGTATCTCTCCTCAAAAAGTCCGACGTAAAACCTTTTAAAACCTTTCAAAGGTGCTATTCGGAAATCCAATCTTCGGGAGGGGAAATTGTTAAGAATCTTCCCGATAGGGTTGAATTTCGTTTGAAAAAGGAAACTTCGTGGGAGGAGGTTTCCAAACTTCTTAAGACCCTTTACGGGTGTCCTATCAACCTCAGGGGAACCGTTTGGACCGGACATTTACCTACAAAGGTCCACCTTTCCCTTTCCTTAACCCTCTTTAGGGAGGTGAAAAGATGATTAGATTCTTTAAGCGGGAAGCGACCAAAGAATGGGAGCGGGAAATAGAGAAAGAACAAGAAAACAATAAAACAAAAAAAATTCCTAAAAAGCTTTTAATCCCTTTATCGGTTTTAGTTTTCCTCCTACTAAGCTTTTTGGGAGCTTTCATTTTTTTCGGAGAAGAGGAAAGTCCACCGTCACAACCGTTACCGCCGAAACCGGCGAAAAATTCTCAATTTACTTTTCAGGTAAAAGTGGCAAAGGAACCTTTCGTCCTTAATTCTACGGAGGTTACGGTTAAGGTCCCTTCTAAACCGCAAAAGGAAGTTCCGAAAAAAACACCCCCTAAGGAGGAGGAAAAGGTTCCTTCCTTGGAAAGCGATAAATTTGTGGGAACCTATGTAAGACAAGCGATTGAGGACATTAAGGAAGCCCTAAAAAGGGAATTGGAAGCTAAATATAGGAAAAAATTCTCTAATGAAGAGAAAAAGGAAATTAAGTTAAACGAAGAAAGTTTGCCTTCCGTTATTGTAGTGGACGGTATTATGGAATTCCCCAACGGGGATTACATACTCCGAATAGGAAATAAGGAGGTGGTTCCCGGTATAGAACTGTTTAATGGTTGGACGGTAATAAAAATAGACAAAAACTACCTTTATTTACAAAAAAGAACCTCCAAGTTGGTCGTTAAGAATGGTAAAACCGAAAAGGTAGAAACCGTAAAAAGAAAAAAAATCCGATACATATTCGGCTACTAAGCTAAAATTTAAAGCTATAAAAAAAACGGGAGGTGTAGAGTCATGGGAGTTAAAAGCGTTGGGAAAGAAACCGTCGTGGAAGCGGTTATCCGTATCGTGGGAAAAAAGATAAAGGGTAAAAAGGAAGCGGTGGTATACCATCCTCTCCCCGAGGGGGAAGGGGAGTTTTTGGTGAGGGAAAGGAAGCCGGGAGTATGGGAAGTGGAACTGAGCTGTATCTATAGGAACACCGGTGAGGTGGAAATTGTCGGTCCTTCGGAAGGATTGGAAGGTTTGGTACTATCCCTTGAACTCTTCTTCCCCCTACCATTGAAGTTGAACCTTAAACGGTCTTAGGGTCCCGCTAAGGGGATAAAACCTTTCCGATATTCCGAGGGGTGTTTTTACCTTTACCGTTACCCTGCAACGGAATTCGTTTTGAGCATAAACACGACAATTTGGCTTAATCTTCAAAACTTCCGTTGGAGGGGCTGTGGAAACTTTAAATCCCGTAACATAAGAAGCCATTCTCTTCGGTTGTAAAAGGAAATCTTCTATTTCCCTTAGATAGGGACAGCTTTTCGGATTTTGGGCCAAGTTTGAAGGACATCTTTCCGCCATAACCAAATTACGCACAATGTAAGAGATTTTGCTTTCCAAGGAGGAAGAAAAACCGGCTCCTAAAGACAAACCTAAGATTCCTAAAGTTAATAGTTTCCTTTTCATCATAGCAGTTTTATTGAAGCATGTGGAAAGCTTTTCATTTTGACGGATGCTTATCTAAAAAATTTGGTAGGTAATCAGTCATATTAAGCTATAAATTCCCCGAATTTAGAAGCGGAAATAAAACAATATTTGCATAAATCCTCTTAAGAGGTTTCAAATTGGGGCCCCAAAATGAAAAACAGCTACCAAATCAATCTTATCAAGTAATCATTAATTGACCCCAAAGTAGTTATAAAAATCCCCTCCGAATCCTTTGTTTGGACTATAAAACCCTCGTGAATCCTTAACTGGTTTTTCCAGCTGTTTAGGAAACTGTAAAATGGTTGCCACTTAATTCTCCAATATAGGTTTCCGTTTTTCCTCCAAAACTCAAAAGGTAACCCGAAGACCTTTATGGACGTTATTTTGCTTTCCGATAAAGGTAAAACCTTTTGGGCTACAATCTCTTCGTAGAGTTTCAGCTTACCCAAGACAGTTTCCCAATCGGGGTAGGGTCCTTCATTCGTAACTTCCCCGAAGCGGGGTTTGCTTACCAATAGCAGACCGTAAGCCATAAAATTAAAGTCTAAAATCGCCTATAAATTTGGAGGTAGAAATATGAAAAAGGCGTTGGCGATTTTCTTTTTCCTTTCCGTAGCCTCCGCGGGTGAAATAGATACCTATTGGGATTTCTTGTATAACCATATCAGGTCCTGCTTAGAGCAGGCTGAAAGAAATGCAAAAATTTACAAACCCCTCTCCCCGGTGAGGTCTAGGGAAGATTTGCTGAATTACCTTAAGGCTTTACCTCTGCAACCGGGTTATTACATTTTGGTAGACACTTCGGAAATTACTTCATCCCGCGTCTGTTATTTGGAATATATAGCCCGAAAAAACGGTTTTTCTCCCGTATTTTTACCGGCGGTGGATAAATTAATTTATGCAATAGTAAACCGCAAAGCGGATGCCCAACTTATAGCGAAAGAGCTTCAGAAAATAATCAATCCACCTTCGTTAGTTTTTTGGGTTCCTGTATTTTAGAAGGAAGGGAGAAATTAAGACCAAACGGAAGGAAGGTTTTTTCCCTGACTCCGCCAATTTTCCTCATTTCCCCAAAAACCGTAATGGATACAAGTGAGCCAAACCTCTACCGTGTCTTCCAAAACTCTTACCTCAAATTCGCAATCACCCTCCTTGAAATCTAGGCTTACAAACCAAGTGTCTCCGTCTTTAATTTCTCCTCCCTTTTCCTTCCTTAAAAGGTCCCACACCTTTCTCGCGGCTTTTTCTCCGACGCCTATACCTACCACCTTTTTCATCGCTCTACACCTCCCGTTTTTTTATACTAAAAAAATATAGTCTAAATAGGGCTTTAATAAAAGTTTGAACTTATCCTTCTGAGTAAGCTAATTCAATAGGAAGGGGAAAAATCCAGAAGTTTTTAAAAATCTATTCCGTTTAAAATTTCCTTTACTTCGTTAAAAGCTCCTTCTTCTTTACCTAAAATAAATAGTTCCTTTTTCGCCCTGGTTAAAACTACGAAGCCGAGCCTTCTCAATCTGCGTTTTTCTGAAACATTATCTCTCAATTTCAGATGGAACAATTTACCAAAATCCAAAATAATAACGGCTTCTGCTTCTAGGCCTTTAGACCTATAGTAGGTAATAACATTAATTTTCCCCCTTTCATAGTGAGAGTTTTCGTTAACAATTCCGAATTCCTTTTGCAGAAACTTCTTTAATTTTTTATCGTCATAGGGTGTAAGAATTAGTATTTCGTCCGGTTTATAACGGGTCAATAGGTCTTTAACCAATTTTCTAACAAATGAATAAGGTTCTTTAGGACTATAAATCTTGACCTTACATTTTATATCTCTGGCTTCAAAGGAGTCAATCCAATTGCTTCCCTGCTCTTTTCTTAGTTCCTTTAAGTCGTTTATAAGTTTCGGGTCTTTTTTTAGGAATTCTATTCCGAGTCTTATAAATTTTGCAGGAGTTCTATATATTTTGTCTAAAACTTTCACCTTTTTTCCTGTTGCCGGAAAGGGTGTATCTTTCCACTTCCACTCCGTATCGGGGTATATTCTTTGCGTCTCATCCACTCCAAAGGCTAAGATAGTCTCTTCTTCTTTATAAAGTTTTTTAATAAATTGAAACCATTCCAATTTTAAATCTTGGGTTTCGTCCACTAAAAGAATATCGGGTTTAAATTCTTCGGGAATTTCTTCGTTTAGAATAGCTTCTAAAGTGTCCTCAACCTTTTTATTGGGGTGAAGGGCGTTAAAGATTTTCCCCGCATACGCGTGGAGGGTATACACTTCTATACGGTCTTCATACTCTTCCAAACCGTGTTGGGAAAGCAGGTGGCGTATATCGCTCTTAACCTTTTCCACTAAACTTTTTCCGAAAGTTAAAAAGACTATTTTTCTTTGTCTATCTTCCAAAATATCTTCAAGAACGGATTGAATTGCCTTACCTATAAGGGTAACGGTTTTTCCGCTACCGGGACCACCCCTGACAACTCTATATCCCTTTTTAAGGGAAAATAAGAAACTTTCCTGCATTTCGTCAAGAGAAGCCTCAACATTCGGAATGTTTACATCGGGAAAAAGAATTCTTCTTAATTTTTCCTGATTTTTCTTTATCTCCTCTTCGGGAATACGGCTGGTAAAGGGTGCTAAGGCGGCAAAAAATTTTCGTCTAATCATTTCCTTTTTTGCCTTCAGAAAATCATCCTCAAAGACTGTAAGCTCCTCTGGTATTAGCTCCCTAATACTTAGAGGAAGAGATTTATAATCCTTTATTGAAAGGAAGGGGAAAAATAGCAATCCACCTATGGGAGGTCCCGCTTTATCCAACAAAGCGTTTATAAAAGCCTTAAGTTCCACTAGCGGTGGAACGAATTTTTTATCGCCGCATTGTAAAAATCCCTTTTCAACCCGACACTTTCTCAAAAAGTTGCCGTCCCATGCCTTCACTTCAAAGATAACGGTTCCTATACCTTTTTTAAAGACCACTATGTCGGGTTCTATAGTTCTCCCTAAAAGGGGTGAATATCTAACCCCGGGACGGAGATATATAATGGTATCCTCATCCTTTTTGAAGGCGGCTTCAAGTTTTTTGGTTGCCAGGGCTTCCGCTTTAAAATTTTCACTTTTATCTAAGATTGGCGACTTATAAACTTTTGCCATTGTTCCCCCCTAAATTTCTTTTTTACCCTTTTTCCTTTCCTACAAATCGTTATTAGTAAGTAAAAGGGTCAATTTCTGGAAACGGCGGAAAAAACCAAAGGAGAAGCTATTCTTTGCAGTTTTGAATATAGTCTGAAATCTCTTTTACTAACACCGGCACCCCAAGTAGCTAAACTGGTAGCCAAATTTATCATATCCCATACCAAAGGTTGTTTTTCTCTTACCTCTTCCAACAACCGGTATTCTTTTTCCAAAAGCTCCAACAGTTGTTTCCTGTTTTTTACCGCCTCCTTTAATAAGTTGAGAATTTTTTCTTTCTCCTTTAAGGGGATAGGTTGTACAAGCTTGTGAATATCAAAATTTGCCTTTTCAAAGGTTTCTAATGTCCTTTTCAACACTTTTTCCGATATTTCACTTTTGTGGAATAAAACAACTCCCACACTTCCTTTTATGTCTACCATTCCGTTGGTGCATACCAACCTTAGAAGTTCCATGTTTAGATGGGTTGCCCGTGTTCCAGTGTATCCGGTCCATATACTAAACCCTATCAGTGTTATATCTTTATCAACTTTTGGTGATACGGGAAGGATATAACTTCCAAAAGTTTCATACGGGGTTATTGGAAGTTCCAATTCCTTTATACGGTCAAAGATAAAAAATACCTTTCCTTCGTTTCCCAAATCGTTTATCACTACCGGCTTTAGGTTAAAGGCTTTTATTACATCGCTTAGTAATACCGGTTTAAAATCTTGAGATACAACTCCCTTATTGACAAAATAATAGGTTTCCCCATTCAGCTTTTCAATTTCAACCTTCTTTTTATCCCGTGCCGGTAGGTCCAGATTTAAAAATTCGCTTTCGGTGTAGCCGAAATAAACCCTATAAAAACCGGAGAATTTGTAAAGATTTCCCTTCTTTTCATATAGGGGACGATATAGGATTACCTTCCGATACCTTTGAAATTTTTCTTCCAACCAAAAGCTTCTAAAGAAATCGGGATATTTACTTTTCACCTTTTCAACAGTTTCGCGATTAACTTCAAAGTTCTCCACAAAAAGGTTTTCATTTTGAGGTTTCAGTTCTCTTAGGAGGAGCTTCATCTCTTACCCTCCTTAATATAACACTGATAATAATTTTAACACTGTTAGAAACATTAAAGCATTAAAAATGCCATCCAATGGGTGGCATTGCGTGGCATATTCATATCTATATGGACAAAGTTCTTTTAAGAACAAATAATTTAACCCCTTTAGAACAAGTAGTTTTCTATATCCTTTTAAGGTTAGGGAAGACTGGAAAAACTAAATTAGTCAAATTACTTTTTTTAATAGATAGGGAGCTTAGTAGGAAAGGTGAGAGTATCTTTAAGGAGCCTTTTAAAAAATACTACTATGGTCCTTATAATCCCGAAATTGAAAAAGTTTTGGATAGTTTGGAAACTAAAGGATTGATAGAAATTTCTGTAAAGGAATTATTATTTGATGAAGGATTTAAGTTTGAAATTCGCCCTAGCAGATATATTAGCCCCGAAAATTTGGAATTTGTTAAAAAAAATAGGTACGATATAGATAAAATTATAGATAACTTAGGAAGAAAAACTTTAGATGAAATCCTTGAAGAAGTGTATTCCTTAGAGGAGGTGAGAAATACAGGATTTAATGAACCAATAAAATACAAATCTTAATGCATTTATGCTCTTGTTTAAAGAATATTAAGATAATTCCTCAGAATAAAGATGTTTACTACGGAACTATAGGAATTGTTAAGGATGTTTTAAAGGCTGTAAATCTTAAAAGTTGTGAAGCTTGTGGAGGAAATGGATATCAAGTATTTCTTAGGGAGGAATTTTTTCAATCTCTTAAAAATACCTTCCTTTTAAAATCTTATGTTGATGAAATTTACCGAAAAATAAGGAATCCTAAAAAGATAAGAGGCGTAGACTTTTTACTGAAATTCCATGAAATTACTCATCCTTCAAAAAAACAAGAGATTTTCAAAATCCTTATAGAACAGCTACAAGTTACAGAAAACTTCCTTGAGGCTTTAGAAAGCCTTATCAATTTCATGCTTCTATCTTATCTCATTAGGGAGAAGTGTATCTATATCTTATATCCAAACGCGAAATTTAAAAAGCCAAAAATAGAAGATGTGGAGTTTGATGGTTTAGCCATAAATCCTAATGAAGGAGAAATAGTATTTCTAGAAACTACTTTTATGTTAGACGAAGAAGGTCTTGTAAATCATTTAAAAAGCAAAATAATAAATTTCTTAGCTATAAGAAACTTAATTTTTCAAGAATGCGAATGTTCCCTAAAAATAAAATTCCTTTATATTTCCTTTAGAGAAGAAAGCAATTTAAACAATTGGATAGAAAATAAATCTTTTAAATATCTAAACTTAAATCCTTTTGAAGTAAAGGTCTTATTTGCTCCATCAAATCTTATTAGCAATGAAATTTCAGAAAGTTTTGAAGAAGCTTTGAGGAAATTTTTATTAGATTTAGATAACTTTATCATTTCTCAAATAGATTAATTAGGTTCTTTTTCAGGTCCTCTTCGTGGACCTTTGCGTAAACCTCCAAAGTGGTTTTGGCGGTAGAGTGTCCTAAAAGTTTCTGGACCGAGGCAATGTCTAAGCCTCGCTTAAGAAGCCAGACCGTAAAGGTCTTCCTAAACTTGTGAGCATTTACTTTAAAGCCCAACTCCTTTGAGAGCCACCGATAGAACTTAACGACTTTATCGCTGGTAAGCTCGTAAACCTTTCCGCCGTTGGGATACTTATACCTCCAAAGACCTTTCCGATATTTGGCTCTTGTGAGGAAATACCTCCAGCTGGAGACATAGTCCTTGGGAAGGATAAGGTAAGCGGTCCTTTCTTTGCCGAACTTAGCCTCCCTAACTTGGATTTCCCAAATGTTGGAAGAAAGTTCTTTGAAGTCCGAAACCTTTAAAGCAAGCGCCTCAGAAAGCCTTAAACCTGAGAAAGCCAAAAGGAGGGTGAAGTAATAAAAAATCCCGTAGTCTTTGGAGGTCTCTAAAACTTCCCGTAATTGGTCCTCCGTAAAGGTTTCCTTCTCCTTAGGTTTCAACCTCTTTCGTTTGGTAAGTTTAATCTCCTCAAAAGTTTCTTCATCAAAGAAAACGTTCCAATCCGGATAGTGCTTTTGGACCCAGAGGATAAATTTCCGAGCGTCCCTAAGGACCTGCTCTATGGTGTTGTCCTTAAGCCCTTTGTCTTTGAGAAACTTGTAGAACTCTACAAGGTTTTGGGAATTGAGGTTTAGAGAGCCAAACCTTAGCAGGTGGTTTAACCAATACCTCTTTTGCCGAACCGTTTTAGGGTCCCGTATGTGGGAGAGGTATTCCAGATAACGGTCTACTAGGTAGTCCATTTAAATTACGGCATCAAGTATGCTTTTTCTTCTTTAAGGTTTTATTAGCGAAGATTAAAGCGGTAATACCCGCTATCATTCCAAGCAACCAAACGAGAATTAAAGCTTTTTCCATTTTTAAATCTCCAATTTAATTTTTCCTTCTACGTATTGGCGAATCAAGGATGATATTATGGTCTGGTAAGGAATACCAGTTTCCAAACTTTTACGTTTTAGTAATTTCAAGTCTCTTTGGGAAATTCTTAAGCTAATAGCCTTTTTCTTTTCAAAAGCTTCAGCTCCTTTTTTTAAAAGTGTTTTTAATTTTGCTTTCTCATCACCTGTTAAACTTTTCCATTCGCCTCTTTCTATTTCCGCCTCTAAAGTTTCTATAAGCTCTTCATCGTTTTTAAAGTTGTCAAAATGCTTAATCATTCTTTACACCTCCCTTATATTTTTTGAAAAGTTTTCTGCTTGGATAAAGCGTTTTAAATTCAACAAAGAGAATTTTCCCTTCTTTATCTCTTTCAATTTCTAAAATGGCGGGAATAGCATAAATATAATTATCCATTTCCACTACTAAAATGAATTGGTTGGGGTAATTTGGGTTATCCAAAATGTCTAAAAGCCTGTCTTCTAAAATGGCTAAAACTGCATCTTCAAAACCTTTAAAATTTCTATCAACACTGTTCTTCAATTTTTGATTTTTTTCTGTATCCCACAAAAATACAACTTCAACATTTTCCTCTTCTAAATTTAAACTTTCCAAGAGTTTTTTAAATGGCATTTTTGCTTTCTGCTTTATTTAGTGTGTATTTGTATACTTTGCATATACAAAGTATATCATTCTTTTGGTGGGTTGAATGATAACGAATAGCTATAAATCTGGAGAGAAGCTCTCAAATAAAATCGCATAAATAGCTTTCTATTTATGCAATAAGAGTTGGCCCATATTTTAGGAAAATGTATGCCAACCATTTTCCATGGTACCTAGGCCTCCCTACTTTCTAACGCTCAATTTTGCAATATTGCAATAAAACCCTAAAACCTGTAAACAAGTTTTCTTGAATGAAAGTTTTAACGGTAGCCAACCAGAAAGGTGGAGTGGGAAAAACCACCGTAACCTTCAACCTTGGAAAAGCCTTGGCTCAAAAGGGAAAAAGGGTTCTGCTGATAGACCTGGACCCACAAGGGGGACTTACCTTATACGCTGGTTTAAATCCCGACCAGTTGGAAGAAACCGTTTATCAGGTCCTTATTGGGGAACTTTCAATCCATAAAGCAATAAAACAAGTTAATGGGTTAGAAATATTACCCGCAAATATAGACCTTGCAGCGGCGGAGGTAGAACTGATAAACGAAATAGGTAGAGAAAGAATCTTAGAAAGTGCCTTGGAGGAAATTAAGGACCAATATGATTACGTGCTGATTGACACCTCTCCCCATTTAGGACTTTTGACAATAAACGCTCTCGTAGCGGCTGATAAGGTTTTGGTTCCGGTGGAAACCAAGTATCTTGGCGTAAGGGGTTTAGCCATTCTTTTTCGGATGATTGACAAAATAAGGAGGAAATTAAAACCCTCCCTCGGGGTATGTGGGATAGTTCCTACCTTCTACGAAAGAACAACACATTCCCGCCAAGTGGTTGAGGAACTTAAAGAATACTTCAAAGGTAAGGTAAAGATTTTTGAACCTGTTAAGAAGACCGTTCGTTTTGCGGATAGTGTAGCCCAAAAGAAGTCGGTTATAGACCTCTTTCCCGATAGCGATATTTCCCAAACCTTTAAAAACCTTGCGGAGGAGGTGGAAAGATGTCTAAAAGAAAAGGTTTAGGCGTTAATAGCTTGTTAGCAAGTTCAGAAGGAAACATTAAAACAAGAAAGGAAGAGAAGAAGGGAAAAAGGATTAAGCGGACCTTTGAAATTTCTCAGGAAATAGACCTGCTTTTGGAGAGGATAAAACTCAAGCTAAAAGCTGAGGGAAAAAGGGTTACCAAAAATCAACTCATAGAGGAGGCTATAAAACTACTTGCGGAAAAATACCAAGTTTAAAAGTTTTCTTCTTTCTAATTTCTAAGTTTCCTTGTTATTTTTAAACTTCCTTGATACAGTGGCGTATCATAGCTTTCAAACTTAGGTATTACTTATATTTCCTCTTCGGGGTTTTGATATGGGAGCGTATCAACTGAAGCCGGTAGTTTTGATAGAGGAGGTTCTGAGATATTTAACGAAAGAGGAAACGGTATGTTCTTTGGCAATAGAAAGGATAGAGGTTGAGCTAAAGGATTTGGAAAAAGGGGAAGCGCCTACGGATAGGAAGGTACTACAGGCCCTAAATTACCTCAGAACCGCAGAGGAAGTTTACCGCTTGGCCTATCAGGGATTTAAAACGGGAATAGAAATTATTGACGAACCCCTTATTCTTTGGGCTTACCAAAAACTTTGGGAAGGTTTCGGTATTAGGGCGGAATACAGAAAAACCCCTATGCAAATACTGGGGGCTATTTTTGAGCCTCCACCCCCTGAAGCGGTTCCTTTTCTAATGAAAACTTTGGTAGATTGGTTAAAACGGGAAAGGGATAGACTCCCTCCCATAAGAAGGGCTACCGTATTTCATCTTCTATTTGAGGTAATCCACCCCTTTGAGGACGGGAACGGAAGGCTCGGAAGAATCCTTATGAACGCCGTTCTCATAGAAGGCGGTTTTATTAATGTAGCGTTCCGAAATAGGGAGGAATATATTTCCGCTCTAAAAAAGGCGGAGCAGGGAGCCGTTGTCGTTATAGACGCCTTAAGTAGGGGAAGGAAACTATCTCCGGAGGGCATAACCCGAACGGTGGAACACTACTCGGATTTGGAGCCTTTTGAAAACCTTATAAGGAAGGAAATGCTCCAAAGTCTTAAAAGCTACGGTAGGAAGCTGAAAATTTACCTTTCGCCGAAAGAGGTTAGCCAACTTTTGGGATACAAAAATCCCGATTACGTAAGGGTTTTAATAAACCGAAGGAAACTTTTTGGAGAAAAGACTCCTCAAGGTTGGAGAATACCTGTGAGCGAAGTTATTAGATTCGCCGAGAAAAGGCTTCCTCCCGAAAAGATTTTGGAAGCTATTAAAAAGGAAGATTAAAGAACAGGGAACCTATCAAAGTTAAAAACGGGTTCATCGTAATGGTATTCGCACTCCTGAACTCTGTAGACCAATACCAGTTCTTCCTCATCTTCCCAATAGCTCTCTTCCAAGGTTACCAAAACTTCCAATTTGCTACTTTTGCCGATAATGACATAGAGGGCATCTTGCCATTTTTCACCCATCAGAAGGGCTTTTATGGTTGCTTTTAGGATATCCCTTAACCTTAGTTCCACTTCCTGTTTGGCTAATTCCGAAACACAACCGTCGGGTTTGAAAACTACCGTGATTTTTTTAGGTTCCCCCAACAGAACCTCTTCCGAAGTCCGTTCCAACAACAATAGAAGGTTTAGAGCTCCTTAACAACCTAAAAAAGGAAATCAAGAAAAAGCTTAAAAAGGGGGTTCATTACGACCGTCCCTACAAAGGTGCCAACAAAAACATACTCCTAAAACCCGGTGCGGATGCAATAGCCCTTCTTTTGGGAATTGAGGTTTTGGACCGTAAAGAAGAACCCATAATCCAAAAGGGAGAAATTTTTGGGTTTAAGGTTACCCTAACTTTGCGGTCTAAACTGATAGGAACCCAAACAACGGTTTCCAGAATTTGTTCCAAAGACGAAGCCAAAGCCCGAAATTGGTCCATAGACATGTTATTGGCTATGGCACATAAGAGGGCATGGGTATCGGGAGTGTTACAACTATCCGCTCTAAGCGATTTATTCATTGATGAAGAAAAAGACGAACTTCAACCCGCCACTCAGAAACAGATAGAGTATTTAAAACAGCTTCTTAACGAGCACGGTATTCCTTTGAAAAAAAATAGAAGCCAAGTATGGTCCGATAAATAACCTCTCAAAACAGGCGGTTGCAAAACTGATAGAGAGGCTTTCATCGGGGAAAGTTGGCACATAATTTCCATTTTTGTGTGCCAATCAGAGGAGGGTTACGACATTCCGCGGATTTTTAGATTTAATCTTTCCCAACCTAAAACTTGCCCGAGGTATTTAAAGGAAACGGAAAAAATTTTCGTATTGGCGGAAAGCCATCCCAAAGCAACCAGAAACTTGGGAAAAGGTTACTTTCTTTGCGGAAAGTGTTTAGCCGATATTTTGACGGAAAGCTGATTCTTAGTAAGGAGTTCCAAACGTATTAAATTTCGTGAGCTTATAAATAAAGTTTAAATTAAACTTTAAGAGTGCTTTTCCCGTAGGGAATTTTTGAAGATTGTCCCTAAAGGTCTTTTAGCCTTCTCCCTATCCCCTTTGTCTTTTCTTGAGAGTTTCGCCTACCTTTTAAATCCTCTGGAACTTGTAAAGTTAATAGATTTCTCCTGCTTAAAGTGTTCCTTTAAAGGAATCTGCATTAAGTGGGAAGATGGAACCCTAAAGGTTGGAGTGAGAATTTCCTATTGGGTCCCCGTGGGTTTTGCGGAGGCGGGGAAGGCCTTTGAATTCGGCGCTTCCCATCCCGCCTTAGGTTTTTTAGGGTCCTTACATATTTTTAGGGGAAGCCAAAACGATTGGATTAATCACCTTAAAACATATTCAAAAGGTAGAACCGAATTAAGACAATCCATATATGCTTTGGCTGGAGAATCTTTCAGAAATGTTCTTGATAACCCATATGTGTACCTTTGGATTATTAACGACAAAGTTTTCTACATAGGTTATACAGCAGGTGGTAGTGAAAATAGAGGTTTTACCATTCTTAGCCTTTTAATAAATTTTCCCACTGCCCAACACTCAGGGAAGGATAGATGCCAAAAATTACAAGAAAAAGGAGTTTTATTAACTGGTAATGACACTTTATCCATTGTTCTTGTGACTTCCTCCCCTCACTAAAGTGAGGGGCTTCCTGCTTCATCGTGGGCTAAGCCCACTCCACAGGCGTTACTTCCCCGCAGTCCACGGGTAGGGCAGACATTAGGCGGTCTGCCATCGCCTTTTTAAAACTTAAGCTCTGTGGGTTGCAGGGGATGCTTTCCCCTGTAGTTATTCCCCTTTATGTTTAATTTTATACTACTTTTTCAAAAAGTCAATACCTATCGAACGCCATTCATCTCCTCATTAAAATGAGGAGCATTCTGGCGTTTTAAATCGTAAAAACAGAAAATGAAAAATTGGCTAAAATTTTGGAAAGAGTTTTAATTGAGGCTATACATGAAAGACCTCCCTGTAATAAGGATTAAGATTAAATTTATAAGGTAATTCCCCAAAATCCTGAAATATTTTTTTCCTTTTTAAGTTATCAGCGGCTACCTTTACATCACCAAAACCGAAGTCAATCGCTACGCCTCTACCTTGCTTTTTGAGGGCTCTCCACATCCCTTTAACGGTTAAGAACTCTCCTCCTTCCTTGGGAAGGAAATATTCCTTATTGGTCCTTATTTCGTCTATGTAATAGGAAAGACCTCCTACGATGGTAAACTGTTCAAAAGTTTCCCCTTTACGGGCAAGTTCCCCTTTAATTTTTGTAAAAAGGGCATCTATATAGCTTTCCAAAGCTTCCCTTTTCTCACGATGAAAATGTCGCTGGATGCTCCCCATTTTAATGGGGAGACCTTAGCTTTCCCTTTCCTAAAGGAAAGGGAATAACGCTATGGAAAGCGACCACCTAACAATAGCACCCTTTCCTAAAGGATTAACAATAGCACACATGCTTTTAAGCATGTGCTAACTGCTCTAGTTTTTAACCAATAGCCTACTCTGAGAACTTTATTCTCTAGTGAACTGTGAATTTTTATGGTGAACTTTTATGAAAAGCCCTTACGATTTCAAGCTAAAAATTTGCGTGCTTACAACTATCATTTTAACAAATAAATTATAGGTTTCCACAAATAAAAAGCTTCCGTTTAAAGTGTTAGCCCAATAGAAGTTCACCTGTTCAGAACGGGAATTTCCAATTTCCACTAAGGTTGGCACAAAAATTTGGAGTAAAATGTGCTAACGCTAACTGGTAAGTGTTATTGCTTGTTAATATGCTGACAGCTAAGGGAAGAAAAAAACGGGAGATTAAACAATAAACTCCGTAAGGTCTAACCCATAAATATGGCATTGTTTGCATTTAAGGAACTCTTTGAAGTTTATTTTCCAACCAAATATTCCCCGCTTGGGTAAAACTCTACGCCTTCGCCAGAAATAAAAGGTTAGACTAGCTTCTTCAATGGTAATGTAGAAATCGGTTTTTCCTTTTTTGGGGTGGCAAAAAGGTAAGGTGTTTAGCACTAAATACCCTTTAGGTGGGGTTCCAGCCCAAGTGAAGAATATAGTTGAATATTGAGGGCCATCATCACATGGTATAGACCAGTCCCGAGCAAAGATAATCAAAACATCTCTGTGGAATTCGGTTTTACAACACCTTAGAAACTCTAAATATTCCTGTTTGTTAGCTTTAACTTCCGATATTTTCCTATTCGGCCCTAAGCAGTATTCCCTTGCCCGGAAGTTAAGTATGTCGCTTAGCTTTATTGGGGTATAGTCTGGACGCATTAAGGACTTTTATTATCGGGTGGGTCATCGTCAAAAAGGTTAAAGTTTAGCTCTTCCTCTGGGAAGTGAATGTTGTTTTTGGTTTCAAACTGTTCTGGTTCATAAATATTTACGGGAGTCCCATTAAATCTTTCCAGAGTTTCCAGAGATAGTTCTACCACTTTATTACCTTTTAATCCTAGTATTTCATTATGTATGCGTTTATATTCCCCTTCTACAGCTTGGGCTAAATCAATTAAAGAAGCCACTTGAAAACCTTCTTCTTTAAGGATTTGGAGAAAACCTCTTTTAATGTAAATTTTTCTTTTTTGTTCATCCACTTCATAAGGTAGCGACGGGTCAAGGTTTTTAGCCATAAGCAGTCTTTTTAGAATAGGCAACCTACCTCTGGCTATATCTAACCCAAATCTTCCTAAAGTTTGGTTAACGGTTTTTACAAGTATTGCCAAAATGTCCTCTTTTGTCGGGAGGAGGTCTTCTTCTAATTCCGTTTCTTCGGCATTTAGGAAATATAGCCTGCAAAAACGGGATAGCAATTTTACCAACCACTTAAGGTAAAGGACTTTTAACATTTAAAACAATGAAAGGTAACGAATTTAGTGGTCTCAGAACCGACCTTTACGAACTTA
>Ga0256837_1001043_pt1 | contig 19983 bp, 16 predicted proteins | sample 4562384metaG_FD_185976 | JGI IMG/M metagenome (GOLD analysis project Ga0256837, IMG submission 185976) | Hydrothermal vent microbial communities from Guaymas Basin, Mexico - 4561-384 | ecosystem: Environmental > Aquatic > Marine > Hydrothermal vents | place: Mexico: Guaymas Basin | collected...
ATCTCAGATATCTTGGGAGTAAATGGCACACTTTTCATTATGACTGCTAAAAGTAGCTTTATTTTCTTAATAGTAGTTCCATTTAGATTTGGATAAATGTTTAATAGGTCACTCTCTATAGAAACATTGATATTTTGCTGAAGTGTTTGAAAAAATAGAGTTTCATTTTTTAGACTTAAAAAGTATGGATAATAACCGTACTTTAAATACTCTTTAAAAAGAGGTATGACTTTTTTATCTTTCGTTGTGATCTTATCTGTTATTTCTACTGCAAATTTTTTATGATTAGTAAGGATTTCTTCTATTGAGTAGGTATCAAATGTGTACCCATAATGAAGTTCTAAAAATTCTCTAAAACTCATTCCATACATATTATAAACAAGGGCTCTTCTACTTAGGTCATGAGTTCCTTTGTTGATTTCTAATGCTGAACTTCCTGTTGCAATTACTTTAAGGTTGGGATGAGTGTCATATATCGCCTTGAGTTCTGCATATCAAGACCTTTATGTTTTATAAAACAATTATATCATTTAATAGTATGTAATGCAATACATACTTTAGTAGAGAAAACCAAACAACCAAAGAGGAATTTTTCTATCATTTGATGTAAAATCAATATCTATTGCTAGAAAACTATCCTCTATATCTTTTATCTGTGAAAATGTTTTATTTTTTCCTCCGATCTCAAAGATATGATTATCTACTTTAAAATCTCCAATATCACTATAGTAAACTTCATCAAAGCAGTTTACAAAAAAAGTTTCCCTGACTGTGCCTATTTCCGTCGGTATATGTAGATCTTCACTTAAAGCATATAGGATATTTGTATTTCTAAAAAAGAGTTTTGCTGGTTTTTTAGTCTGTTTTGCAGAAAATTTATAAATGGCTGTAAATATCCCAGTTTTGTTTAAAATCTCTAAATAAGTATAAAGAGTAGGTTCACTTATCTTTAACTCGCGAGAAAGCGAGTCTATTTTAACTTGATATGGTAATTTTGCTTCAAGAACTTTATACATAAGTTGTTTAAAGATAGAGAGGTTCTCAAACTTGATTTTATTTGTAGAGGGTATATCTTCATAGATGATTTTTTCTAATGAATTAAAGAGTTTACTATGATAAACTTCTTTGTTAATAGAAGTAGAAAAGTAGGGATAACATCCTATCTGAAGGTAATCTTTAAACTCTTTATAGAGTGAAGGATATTTTTGAGTTAATTCAAATGATATTTCACTAGAGTTTGTCAATATTTCATCTAATGTATAAGAACGGAGTGTTATATTGTTATTTATTTCTAAGTACTCTTTAAAACTCAGTTTTCTTAACTCTTTAACAACCATCCGTCTGCTTAAATCATAACTCTGCATAAGAATATTTAACATAGAAGATCCACTCACTCGAATAGTAAGATCAGGCATAAAATCATAGATATTTTTAATATGACCAGCCCACTCTTTAAAAAGATGCACTTCATCAATAACAACGACTCTACCACCAAGAGCATAAAACTCTTCAACTATAGCTACTATTCCAAAATTAGCAATACTTATATCGTCTGCAGTAAAATAGAGTGCTTCATCTATGGAAAACTGTTGCAAATATTGTAAAAGCAGGGTTGTTTTCCCTACACCACGAGAGCCAATAAGTGCGATAAGCCTTTCATCACTGTTTATAAACTCATACTCTTGACGAGTATAGTGAATTTTCTTAACATTTGCTATTAGTTTTCTTTGTCTATCTCTAAGTGCATCTACCATAAAATATCCTTTTTATAAAGTACACTTTAACATAATTACTCTAAAACTAAAATATATATTTTATAGTGTCTCTCACTATTATGAGCCTTTTTAATCTCTTGTCATTAATATTGTACTATTATTTTACTGATGAGACATTAAGAAATGAAATTTTTCCTTTTTTATCTTGTCCCTATCGCAAAGTCAGGGACACTCCGAGGTATGATAGTTGTCGGTTTCTGCTTCCCATCTGTCAGTTTTTTAACTCTGTTTGTAACGTAGAGGTCTATCTCTTTTATGGTTACAGTGTTATCGTGGTCGTAGTCAGCTTTGAGTGAGCCTAAACCATCTAAAAATGCCTTAGTAAATGCTCCATGTCCCCACTTAGGGTCTTCATAGCTATAGCCACTTCCTGTAGTCGCTGTCATAATGATACTTCCACTTCCTGAACTGATGATGCTTTTTATGGCACTTGTTATATCTCTTCTACTTCCTGTTATATCTCCACTATGGCAAGTATCTGCTAGGAGGATTACCTTACTTGGGAGGTTGTTTATGGTATCTTGGAGTTCACTCCATTTGACGGCTGTTCTTCTGAGTCTCTCTAAGTTTGCATCACTACTTAAAAAGTAGTAATTCCCTTTCTCATCTTTCATCCCATGACCTGCGATGAAGATAACAGCAACATCTCGACTTGTCACCTCTTTGTCTAACCAATCAAGCCCATCGAGGACATCATCACTTGTGGCGTTCTGGTTTGTGAGTAGTTTTGTGACAACTTTTTTATAGACCTTACCACTCTGTTTTTGAAACATCTTCGCTATGGCTATGGCATCTATATCGGCTACATTGAGGTTATACTCTGGGTTATCATACTTACTTACTCCCACACTGAGGAGGTAAAGAGTAGGTTTGTAGATGTTTTTTGTTTTTGAAGTTTTATAAACATTTACATAGACATCATCACTAAAAGCGAACTTATTTCTAGCTTTGATACTTATGATGTTCTCCCCATCATCGAGGTCGATAGTCACGACTCGCACATTTTTAGACTTTTTACGTTGGAGTCCTCTTGTCGATAAAACACGACCATTTTGTGTGATGATAGTTTTTGTGACTCTGCTTTTACTCTCTACAGAGTACTTTATAGTCACTGACGAGGCTGATGTTTTGATGCGCTCTTTGCTTAGAAGGGTGATAAGAGGAGGTAAAGAATTAGCAATATCTACACTTTGTACCTTTCGAGTACGACTTGCATACGATATACCCTTTTTCTCACTCTTCGTCTGCCAAATAGCTTCTATAATGTCAGGTCGGTAAAGCGTGTCGAAGTACTTATCACTCCCTACATAGCGAGCTTCTTTGTTTGAACCTTGGTTTATGTGGTAGCCTACAAACTTATCGCCCCCCTGTGCTTGAAGTGTAATAGCCGCTTTTACTCCACACTATGTAATCGTTTGTTTTACTTACGAAGATGTTTAGGGTTGGGTATATAATTTGAGGTTTATAAATATTTAGATTATTTTTTATAGCAAACGAAATAACATCTTTTCTTGATAAATTTAATTTTTTCATACCTATTTTTATAATATGTTCATCAAATTTCAACACTCCATTAACCTGACTCAAATCCCAAACTTTTATAGTCTGGTCGCCACTTCCACTCACAAGAGTATCGCCTTCAAGTGCGATAGACCAAACCTCTCCCCTATGCCCAACAAGAGAAGCGACTTTCACTCCCTCTCTATTGTAGATGCCAAGAAAACCATTAGCTCCACCACTTACTATATAATTTTTGTACCAGCCATAACAGTTATGCTTGTATCCATCATATGGACCTTTAGTAATCTGTGCGACAGTAGTACCATCTCTTTTTATGTTTAAAACAGCATTACTATATCCATATTTTCCCCCTTTATCATGAGAAAGGAAGTATATACCATTTACAGGGATTATGCGATGAAAATTTTGTGTATTTGTAGAGATTTGAAAGTTTTTTAGGTTTATTGACTTTTGGAATTTAGTTTGCCCATAATTGGCAGTCCAAACATTCCCCCAAGCGATAGAATTAGCCTTTATGCCAACACTCCAGACAGTTGCACTCACTCCTTCTATCTTAGTTTTTACCTTGAGTCTGTCTATATCCCAAATATATATCTTGTTGTTATTTCCCCCAGCACTCACACCATAGAGTCTGCCATCTTGCTTTAAAAATGCCACCGCTATAGTTAGATTTTTATGTTTTTTAAAGGAGCTATGGAGTGAGTAGTCCTCTTTCGCGTTGTAGATATTTACATCTAGCGGATTTGCACCAGCCCCAGCTATAAGGTATCTTCCATCTCTGCTATAAGCTAGCCCTGCTGGCACTGTTTCACTCTTGATAGTGCGAATCTTCTCTAGGTTGTGATTGTAAATGGTTATCTCTTTCCCATTTCCACACACGGCTATATCGTTTCTACTTACTGCCAAGAACTGGAGTCTTGAATTGAGTCTATGGCTAGAGACTACTCTCTTTTTTTGCATATCGTAAAGTTCTATTTTGTTGTCGAACCCTGCTGTAACAGCGAAGTAGTGATTCCCTTTTTTTAGCAGTTTTACAGCATATACCTCTTTTGTGTGAAACTTTATGCTATCTTGGAGTGCAAAGTTTTTTGCGATATTCCAGATTTTAGCTGTTTCATCTGATGAACCTGAGATAAGATAGTTATCTTTAAAACTTAGATCAAGGACTACATTTGTATGCAATTTTAAGACTTTTAAGAGTTTTCCTGTTTTGTAGTTGTAGATTCGGATGTTTCCAAATTTTTTATCGCCATTATTATTCAAAAATCCACCAACAGCCAAATACCTCTCATCATCACTTAAAGCGATGGCATATATTGTCCCCTCATTTCCTGCACCTATCTGACCGAGTATCTTTCTCTTCTCTACTCCATCACTACTCCAGACTCGTATGGTTTTATCTTCACTTGCACTTATAATATCACCCTCTTTTGTGACTATGATGTCCCTTATGAGTCCTCTATGACCTTTTGTGTCTAGCTTAAGGATGGGCTTTTGTGTGGCGAGTAGGCTTGTTGTGAGTAGTAAGAGTGTTAGGAGTAGGTTTTTCATGGTTGGTCTGTTTTTCCTTTTGGAGTATCTACAAGAGATATTAAAATATATCTTATTATATCCAAAAAGGTTTTAGAGCTTTATGCCTCTTGTACTACTCTCTACTTTTACATTTCTCTAAGCTTATCCACCTAAAAAAGTTATCTATAAAACCTATGATAAGAACACCCGCTAAAAGGAATGAATTTAGTAGAGAAAACCAAACAACCAAAGAGGAATTTTCGCTCCATTACCTATCTCAATATTATCTGCAACTACATAACTGTTTTGTATATCTTTAATCTGTTTAAATGATTTATTTTTTCTACCCACTTCTATAGTGTATACTCCATCTACTATAAAATCTCCATTTTTAGAGACTTCCAATCTTGACTCTTCAAACATACTCATAAAAAAGACCTCTCTTATCGTTCCTATCTCACTACTGTTACAGTAAGCAAAGTGCAAGTTTGTGTTTGCAAGGTAAAGTTTCTCTGGCTTGGTCAATATACTATCGCCTTTACTTTTACTTCTTAAAAGGTTAAAAATTTTTCCTCTTTTTAAATACTCCATATACCTATAAAGTGTGGCATAATCTTTTGTCCCTATTTTAGAGGATAACTCTTTTATATTTATTTTAAATGGATTAGAGAGACATACTAGCTCTATAAGTTTTTTAAGATTTATGATTTTGTCATAGTCTATGGGAAAAATGGAGGGAATATCTACTTCTACAACTGTGCATAAATTTTCCCCTCACTCCCTTTCCCTATTTGTCCTAAAATCTTACTCTTCTCTAAACCCGTCTTACTATCCCAGACTCGTATGGTTTTATCCTTACTTGCACTTATGATGTCCCCACTTTTTGTGACGATGATGTCTTTTATGATTCCAGTATGACCTTTAGTATCTAGTTGGAGTATGGCTTGAGTATTTTTAACTTTAGTTTTTGGCTTATTTGGAAATGAAGTTTGAGATGAATTACAGGCACTTAGTAATAAAAGTATAAATATTGTAAGAGGTATTCTTAAGAGTTTTGAGATGAGTATTTTTTTCCTTTTAGCGTGTTAACAAGAGATATTAAAATATATCTTATTATATCTAAAAGTATTTCAAACCTTTATATCAAGCTTATAAAGCGGAAACTCCTCCTCTTCTTCCTCATCTTCCTCAGCTTTTTTACTTCTTTTTGTCTCTCTGTCTGCCTCATCACGGGTGTGTTCTCTATCTTCATCTATCTCTTGGTTCTCTTCAGCGGGGCGGACTTCTAAGACTTTTTCATCTTTTTCATTTATGTTGGCCTGGGCAACCATGTTTTGAAACTCTACACGGTTGTTATGAGAGTTTGCTGTAGTTGATGCTACGGGGGTCATCTGGTTTGTAAAGATTGCATTTCCAACAGCGCTTACTGACGACATAACTACCTCCACGTATCTATCTCTATAGTTTTATATTTGTTGTAAAGAACATTTGCACCACTCTGTATGGTAACCTCTCTACGAGGAGTATAATCGACCAAATACTTATCTTGTGAAGTCGTAGTAAAATCTACACAGAGTCTTGCGGCACTTTTTATTATCCGTTCGGGGAGACTCTGCTTGTCTGTGGTGATGATAACATGGCATGAGGGTTGGTCTTTGAGATGTAACCATATATCTTTGGCTCTAGCATTTTTCAAAACTGCGACATTTCCTTTCTCATTTTTCCCGAGTTGCACCTTGTAGCCCTCTATCCAAAAAATCTCTATAGAGTCATCGACTTTGAGCTTTTTACTCTGCTGGCGTTTAGGGAAAAGTAGCTCTATTTTCGCTACATCTTTGGCACTATTTACTGTATGGATGAATAGTTTTAGATGCTCTATCTTCGAGCGAAGAGACTCCTCCTCTATGTAGAGATTTTTCGCTTTTTGTTTCGCTTTTTTACTCTTGGAGAAGAACATATCACTTATGCGAAATGCCGTAGGATAGGCTCTATCTATCTTCACCTCTATTTTCTTGCCATCATAGTCATCCAAAAAGAGTGTCGTCGCATAGGGTTTGATGTTGTGAACATTTGAGAGAACTAGGTTACCATAGTGTTCAAACTTCTGAGCCTCCTCTTCAAGAGACTCCTGCGAATCAAGCTTATCGTAGAGTTTTTGAAGTTTTTTTATCTTTTTGTTAAGTGAGGCTACTTTCTGCTTTTTGAGGTTTGAGAGTTGAGAGTTCTGCTCTTTTTCATAAACGCCATATAAAAACTCTTCCACATCCTCTATGGGGTACTCTTTGGCAACAAAGGGAGCATTTGGAACATCGAGTAGCGTTTGACCCACTCTAACCTCACGAAAAGAGGAGAACAAATCAACATGGCGAAGTGCCTCTAAGACTATATTTTTCTCATCTAAGATGATTACATTTGTATATTTTCCCGTAAACTCTATCTGTAGATATGTTATCTCCTCTTTGTATGCTGAGGCTATAGATGTCTTGATACGAAGGATTTTATCACCATTGAGTAGCTCTATATCTAAGATGTTTGAACGGTTAAAACGCTTCGCGATGATGACATCAAAGGGAGCATTATAGACCTTTGAGCGTGGGTACTCTTCGCACTTGAAGATGCTAGAGTTTGAGCGAGTCATATTGAAGTAAATATCGTCTCGTTTGTCAAATGCCACTTTGAGTATGCTGTCGCTTACACGATGAATGGCAGAGATTTTCTTAAAAGTTTTGAGGTAGTTTAGAACTTGCTTTAAATGTGATAGTTTCATAGAAGTATTTTAGCGTTATAATTGCAACAATTTAGATATATAGAAAATTTAAAATTGTTTTAGGGTAGAAATGGATAAAAAATTATATATGGTCTCGCTAGGGCCAGGTGATGTCGAGCTACTCACACTCAAAGCACTCAATGCTTTTAAGGAGTGTGATGCCATCTGTGTTCCGACAAAGAGTGAGGATGGGACTTTTACAAAGTCTATCACACATACTATCGTGAGTGAAGCTTTAGCACTTTTAGGCATAGAAAAAAAGCTTATCCCCGTTTACTCTCCTATGCGATTTAACCCTAAAGATTGGGAAAATGAAGCAGATACAGTTTTAAAAACACTCAACAAATATGAAAAAGTATGTTTTGTGACGCTAGGCGATGCAGGAATCTACTCTAGTATCTACTATCTTCTTGATTTTATCAAGGCAAAAGAGTCTGGCGTTTATGAAAACTGTGAAGTCATAGCAGGAGTCACCTCTTTTAGTGCAGCAAGTGCTGTAAGCAAAAAGGCCCTCTGTTTAGGAGATGAACAGCTCACTATTAAACCGATAAATCCTCGTGGAGAAGTTAAAACTACAGAGATTTTAATGCGTCCAAAAATTGGGATGGATACTGAAGTTTTAGGAGGGGGAGATTTTTATACATACGAGAACATGTACCTAAAAGATGAAAAAATCACCCCATCAAAAGTGGAAAAAGTCAAACGATATATGACTCTTTTTATTAACTATGCACGAAGGTCTTAATTCACCTTCGTCCACTCACCCTTCTCTGCTCCAGATAAGTCATACTTGTTAAGATACCCTCTAGGTGTAAGGACTCTTCCATCTTTTGTGAGTTTTGTTGTTGAGTTTCCTATGAGTAGGGTTGTTGACATATTTACATCTGTGTTTGTTACTCCTGCTTCTACAAGTTGTAAAGATTTTACAATTTTTATCACCTGATTTTCACGACCTAAATCACGGGCTATAACTACTATTCGCTCTTCGCCTAAGGCTTTGAGTTGGTCTAGCATCCCTTGGTATGGGTCTAAGCGACTCTTACTTTTTGGGTTGTAGATAGAGATAACAAAGTCAGCTTCTAGTGCAAAACGGATGCGCTTTTGTATCAGCTGGGCATCTGTAAGTCTATCTGAGAGTGAGATAAGACAGAAGTCTTGTGAAAGGGGTGCTCCCACTTCACTTGCCAGTGCTAAAACAGAACTAATCCCCGGTAGTGCCGAGTACTCAATAGTCTCCCATAAATCAAGAGTATCTAAAAGCTCCACAACAAGACTTCCCATCGCATAAACATTTGCATCACCATTTGAGAGAAGAGCAACTGTGCGACCTTTTTTCGCCTCATCTATGGCATGTTGTACTCTCTCAATCTCTTTTGTCATAGGTGTTGTAAAGACCTCTTTACCCTCTACCAGCTCAGGCAGATCTTTTGCATACTTTGTGTATGCGACAATTAAGTCTGCCTCTTCAATGGCATTTATCGCCTCATTTGTAAGGTATCGACTACCTCCTGCTCCTGTTGATACTAATGTTAATTTTCCCATCTCTTTTCTCCTATGTTGTTTTTATTCGTCTCTTGGGGATGAGACTTAAGTCTCATAAATCACTGAGTTTGAAGTCCCATCCCCTTGTTTTCTTACACTTTTACTAAAATGCAGCTGCTACTGTAACAGCTCCGTAGATTCTTTTACTTAAAAAAAGTGTTCTGTTCTCACTCGCTAAAAGGGCTGCTGGTTCTGCGACACCTTTTATGTTGAAAAACTTTGTCGCTTGTGAGGGTGAGAAGTTCTCTGTTAGGGCATTGATTGACTCTTCATCATAGAACTCTAAATCTAACTCACTACTCTTTGCAAATGCCAAGAGTCCCTCTTCATCATTTTTTGCCGTGAAACTTGCAAGTTTATTCACTTGTGAGAACTCTAAGCCGTGTTCATAACAGAAACGTTTTACGGCATTTCTTATCTCTTCCTCACTCGTTCCTCTGTTCATTCCAAGTCCTAAGCTTATCTTTTTGGGATGAATTTGTAAGGCAGAATTTGGAAGTTTTTGAGGGGTGATGTAAACCGATGGTATATCCTCACAAAAGCTCTCTAAGTCATCAGGGCTTACAAAGAGAAAGTTCTCCTCTTTGTAACCCTCAAAAGCTTTCACCGACTCTACCATACATGGATAAGTGACAACCTGCACCTGCTTTTTGTTGATGATGGCGTTTGAGACTTCTGCTAGAGATTTTAAGTTGCTAATCGCATAGTTATGTTTTTTTGCAAACATATCAAACGCCAGAACTTTTATCTGGTCACTCGCAGTTGTTACAAAGTTTACACACCCATCTATGCTCTCACTTAGCTCATTTGCTAATTCATTTGCTCCACCTAAATGCCCTGAAAGAAGAGGGATGATTCTCTTCAGATCAAGTGTCATTATAAGTACAGCGGGATCAGTTGCCTTATCTTTTAAGTGTGGGGCTATTTTTCTTATAACAGCACCTGTCGCCATGATGAAAATGATAGCATCAAACTCAGCCCATGCCGTAGGTAAAATATCATCTACTTTTTTAAAGATATAAAACTCAGTTCCAAGTTCTGGAGTCTCCTGAGACTTATTAAAAACATGACACTCATGACTCTTTAAATGAGGCAATAATTTTTTAGCTGCCTCTAAAGAGGGATTATTGATGGTAGCAATAGCTATTTTCATAAAATATACTTCTTCTTATTGATTTTAAAAAGATTATATCTCGAAAAAATTAATCTCTTATTATTTTTTGAACTTATAATTTAAGCTAATAATTTTTATTGATTAACTTAGATTTAACATCTATCCTGATAAGATAACTTTAGAAAAATAAAGCAAGTTAATTCTAAGGTAAGAATATGCATGAAATTAAACTAGATACACGAGCGTTTTTAGTATCAGAAACAGATGAAAAAGGTATTATCAATTTTGCAAATGATGAGTTCTGCTCCTATGCTGGATATACTATTGATGAGCTTATAGGGCAACCACATAGTATTGTTAGGCATCCCGATATGCCTCGTGCTGCATTTAAAGATTTGTGGGACACTGTTAAAAGTGGGAAAAAGTGGAGAGGCTTTGTAAAGAACAAGGCTAAAGATGGTGGTTACTACTGGGTTTTTGCCACTGTTTATCCTTTTATAAACTGCGATAATCAAAAAGGATATATTTCGTGTAGAAGAGTTATCTCTGATATGGAAAAAGAGAAATATACAAAACTTTATAAAAAGATGAAAGCTGAGGAACGATAATGGAATACCTAAAATATATTAGTATCAAAAACAAACTTCTACTCAATGTTATACTCCCAACTCTCGCTATGGTTATTATGGCAAGTTTTGCGATTAGTGATCATGTATCTCTTAAATCACAATACGATCACTATAATACAGTTGTTAAACTTGATATAGCAATATCCTCTCTTGTTCATGAGACACAAAAAGAGAGAGGAATGACAGCTGGTTTTTTAAGTTCAAAAGGCAAAAAGTTTTCACAAAGACTTCCTTCACAACAAGAAAATACAAATAAGAAAATTGAATTGTTTAACAAATATCTTCAAGAGAGCAGTGTTGAAGCTGTTTTAGATCAAGATACAAAAAGTTATCTACACTTAGCAATAGATGAATTAAAAAACATTCAAAATATGCGCTCTAAAATTATTGCTCAAGATATTTCATCTAAAAAAGCGATATTTTACTACACAAATATGAATAAGCATTTTTTAAACTTTATAGCAAAAGCATCTTCTCAAGGTGCAGATACAGAGCTCTCAAACGCCACTTTAGCTTACTATGATTTTCTTAATGCCAAAGAGCGTGCAGGGGTTGAGAGAGCTATAGGAAGTGCTACATTTGCAGATGATAAGTTTGAGAAAAATGCAAAGATGAAACTTCAATCACTTATATCAGAACAAGACTCTTATATGGCAGGGTTTAAAACACTTGCAAAACAATCAGATATTTCATTTTTAGAAAAAACATTGCAAGGGAAGTGTGTAGAAGAGGTCAATAAGATGAGATTAGTTTTAAAGAACTCTCAAGAGATAGGAGGGTTTGAAGTAAATTCAAATACTTTTTTTACATTAATGACAAAAAAAATAAATCTTCTAAAAGAGACTGAAGATTATATGGCTTCACATCTTCAAAGTAGTTCAAAAAATTCACAAGAGACTATGCAAGTTGCAACAATAATTTCAGAACTACTACATCAAACACAAAAAGAGAGAGGGGCTACAGCAGGATTTTTAGGCTCTCATGGTAAAAAATTCTCAAAATTTCTTATAAAACAGAGAGCATTAACAAGTGAAAATATATCTAAGTTTAAATCTGTTCTAAACAGTAAACTCAATTCTCAAAATAGAGCAGAGATTACTAAAGTTTTAAAATTTTTAAATAAACTTCCGACTATTAGAAAAGAGAGTGACACTTTTACTCTCTCAGCAAAAACAGCTCTCGCATATTATACAAGTGTAAATACACAGCTTCTTCATATCATCTCTACTCTTATCCCTCAACTAAAAACAGCGAAAGAGACAAGAGAACTTAGCTCTTTTTACTACTTTCTTATGGCAAAAGAGTATGCAGGAGTTGAACGAGCAGTTCTAACAAATAGTTTTGCAAGAAACAAATTTCTACCAGGAATGAAAGAGAAGTCTGTAGCTCTTATCACAAAACAGCAAGCTTTTACTGAATCATTTTTAGCATTAGCGACTTCTAATGTAAAAAATTACTATATGAAAACAATGCAAAATCCAGTAGTGAAACAAGTTGATAAAATGCGTGATATCGCTCTTAAAGCAGATACGGTAGGTGGATTTGGGATAAGTGCACAACACTGGTTTGATGAGATAACACAGAAGATAAACTTACTTAAAAAAGTAGATGACCATTTAAGTAAAAACCTTACAACTATGGCTTCAACAAAGTATGAAGATGAGAGTTATGCACTTCTTATTTACTCTGTTATCATGTTTATCGTAATACTTCTTACTGTTTTAGTCTCTTTCATTATCAGTAAAAATATTCGTAACTCCATAGAAAAAATAAGCTATGGGGTAAAACAGTTTTTAGAATTTTTAAATAGACGTCACAATGTTATAGAAAATATTGAGCTTGATGGTACGGATGAAATGGCAGTCGTTGCAAAAATGGTCAATGAAAATACAGAACAGATTAATGAGGGCATAGAGAATGATATGCTTTGTGTTGGAGAGGCTATTCTTGTTCTTAACAAAATGGCGCAAGGGCATTACAAATGTCGTGTTCAAACACAGGCATCAAACTCTCAAATTCAAACATTAGCAAATACTATCAATAAAATGTTAGACGTTCAATCAAATATTATGAAAGATATTTTACATGGTCTTGATAAATACTCTAACTATAACTACCTTGATTCTATCACACTTGATGATCGTGTTGGAGGAGAGACTAAAGAGCTTGTTGATGGTATAAATAAGCTAGGAGAAGCGATAGTAAATCTTCTTACAACTACCTATCAAAACTCTATAGAACTTCAAGAGCAGTCAGAATTTCTTCAAACTAAGATGAATGAGTTAAGTACATCTACAACAGAGCAGGCTTCTCAACTTGAGATAACTTCAGCATCTATAATGCAAATAACTGAGTCTATAGAAGGCACTTCTGAAAAATCTCAAGAGGTTGTTTCCCAATCTAATGATATAAAAAATGTTGTGCAAATCATTGCAGATATTGCAGATCAAACAAACCTACTCGCTCTGAATGCTGCCATAGAAGCAGCCAGAGCAGGAGAGCACGGTAGAGGCTTTGCCGTTGTTGCAGATGAAGTAAGAAAACTTGCTGAACGTACACAAAAATCTCTCTCAGAGATAAATGCGAACATCAGTATATTATCTCAATCAATCATAGATATTGAATCGAGCATCACAGAACAAAATCAAAATGCAAATCAGATTAATGAAAGTATTAGTGAGATTAGACAAAGTACTCAAGAAAATGCACAAACAGCTTCTCAGGTTAATGAGATAGCCTATAGTGTAAACTCTATGTCAGCAACAGCACTTAAAGAGATAGAGAAAAATAAATTTTAGACTAGACCATAGTAGAGATAAAGCTAATCATCATAAATGATAACTCTATTTCTACCTCTATCTTTTGCTTTATAGAGAGCTTTATCAGCTTTATCAAGTGCTACTGTAAAGTTCTCTGAATCTGTATGGAGACTGTAGCCACCAAGACTAATAGTGATCTTTATTACTTGATCTTTATAGAGTATCTCTCTATTTTCTACATTAAGACGAATTTTATCTGCTATATTAGAGAGTGCTTCAGGTGTAGTGTTTAAAATACAGATGGCAAACTCCTCCCCACCTAAACGACCAAAAATATCCTCTTCTCGAATACTCTCTCTCACTACTTTTACTAATGTTTGTAAAACTTTATCACCAGCATCGTGTCCATATCTATCGTTTACTTTTTTGAAAAAATCTATATCTATCATAATTACACTTACTTCAAGTTTGTGTCTCTGTGCATAAGAAAAATATTTTTCTATCTCCTGATAAAATGCTCTTCTATTTAAAATATTTGTAAGAAAATCTAGCTGAGAAATCTCTTCAAAGTAATTTTTTTCATTATTTAAAGAGTGCATAGGTTCGATAATAAATCGACCAATAAGATAGTAAGTTAAAAATATAATAACTAATATAATAGAGAAACTAATCATCAAGATTTTAACTATAAGACGATTCTCCTCTTTATTTTTATTCTCTTTAACAACTTCTATAGAATTTTTAATACTATCTATATAAACACCTGTCCCTAGTACCCAGTTCCATGGTTTAAAAAGTTTAACAACTGAGAGTTTATCTTCATACTCTCCTGTTGCTGGATTATGAAAATCATATCTTATAATTGCAGATTTCTTTGTTGTTTTTTTAAGTGCATTTACTCCAAGTTCTACAAATGATACGTCTGGAGTATTTACAAAAAATTTATTATTGTACTCAGGTTTTATAGGATGCATTATCATCTTATAGTTCATATCATTCACCCAAAAGTAGCCACTCTTACCATAACGAAGAGCCTCTATATCTTTTAAGGCTCGTTTTTGAATCATCGCCGTAACATCACTTATATATCTTCCCGTTCCAATTACCCAACCATAGGGTTTAAAAATCTCTACAAGTGAGACTTTAAACTCATACTTTTTTGTACTAGGATTATAAAACTGATACTTTATATAAGCACTACTCTTTTTATCTTTTTTAAGTTTATCTACACCTAGTTTCACAAAGGGAATGAGAGGAGTATCTACAAAAAATTTATTATTATACTCTGGTTTTATCGGATGCATTATCATTTTACACTGCATATCATTTACCCAAAAGTATCCATTTTTAGCATAACGAGAGTACTTTATAATCTCTAAGAGTCTTTTTTTAAGCGCAAATGGGGACTCTTTTGTTTTATATAAATTATAGATATTAGTAAGTTGATGAAAGAGTTGTTCTTGATGTGCTATTAGATCTTTTTTAACAACATTTTCTATATACTTAGGGGTAGTCTTTTTATAGTACATCTCTAGGATATTGTATGCTAAATCCATCTTATTTCTCAACTCTGTTTTCTCATTTTTTATCATTGTTTGAGAAAAGAGTTGTGTGTTTGAGTGGACTAAAGTATTAAGATTTTGTATATATATAAAAGTTAAAAGAGTAGTAACAATTATCAATAAAAGAGAGAGTAAAAAAGTAATCTTAATTTTTAAAGAAGCAAAGTTTTGTAAAATCATGAATAACCTCGATAAGAATTAAAATATTAGCTAAATGTACTTAAAATGTGACTGAAAGTGCTTTGGAACTTCTCTCTCCCTCTTGCTTATACTTTTTAGCATAGAGGTGAGACTCTACTGTCGCCTGTTGCGATAAATACTCCCCAAACATAATAAGTGCTACCCCTTTTATGTGTGAAACTTTCTCTTGTATATCATCTATCGTTCCCCTGTATATCTTCTCATCAGCCCAAGTTGCACGTTCAACCACCCAACATGGAGTCTCTTCACTATATCCAAGCTCATAAGCAGTAGTTTTAAGTTTCTCAATAAGACGGATAGAGAGATAAAAAGCAAAAGAGGAGTTCTTGTTTGAGAGAAGTTGTTTAAGGCTCTCAGGGTTTGGAGTACGACCCTCAACACGAGAGATTATCAGTGTTTGCGAAACACCTGGTATGGTATACTCAACACCCACAGAAGCAGCAGCACCAAACGCAGCCGTAACACCAGGTATAACTTCAAACTCTATCCCCTCACTTCGTAAAAACTCTACCTGTTTGGCAGTAGTAGAAAAGAGAGAACTATCCCCTGTATGAAGTCGTACGAATTTTTTATGGCTATGCTCTTTTATAAAGCTAAATATATCCTCGTAACTCATATCGGCCGAGTTCTCTATAAGAGTACCCTCTTTACACCAAGTGAGTAACTCTTTTGGAACTAAACTACCCGTATATAAGACAACATCAGCCTCTTGCAGGGCTTTCATACCTTTTACTGTTATTAACTCAGGATCACCTGGACCCGCTCCGACAAATTTTAGCATTCTTCTTCCAATCTTTTTTTTAAGAAATTTAATTCCATCTAATAAACCTCATCATGTGAACCGATATCGATCAAATAAATCACATTATCTACAATGATAAAGTCTATAATAATTCTATACTCCATATCTATGGAAATAGAGTAGTATTCACTAAGAGAACCTTTGAGTTTGTGAAGTCTTAGAGATGGATGGTGAGGATTTTGTTCTAAAAAGAAAATCGTTTTTTCATATTTACTAAATATATTTGGATGTTTTTTTAAAAACTTTCTAATCTTTTTTCCATAGCTAGTGGTCTCAATAAGTTTATACATTCAAATCTTCTTTAAGGCTCTTCATGTGCTCTTTAGCCGTTAAAACCTTATAATCTCCTCTCTCCACATCTGCCATTACTTCTCTATAAGCATTATCCAACTCTAAGGCACGAAGCTCTTTGTAGCGTTCTATATCCATCACTACATACCTCTTTTTACCACGAACATTAACAACTATCTCATCAAACTTCTCTAAAAGTTCGCCAAAGAGAGAGACACCTCTCTGTTTTACATCATTTGCAGTTACAGTCATAAGAGTATCCTTTATAGTACTTTTAAGAGTATTATATCATATTTTAAAGTATCTCAAGCACTTCATTATATCTATACTTATTAATAGACTCTTCTATCTTTAGAAAAAGTTCTCTATCTTCACTCTCTAACCTATAGTTCCTAAACTCCTCTAAAACTTCTTTACATATTTTTGACCTTCTTCTTTTTGCACACTCTTTAAGGGCAGTAAAAAGTTCCTCTTTTTTAACTTGAGTTAAAACCATACTACCCTGTGGATTATCTTCTTTACTAGGAAGATGAGACAACTCTTTCATTACAAGTGTTAACTCTTCATAAAACTCTGAAAAGAGATTTTTATCCAAACTCTCTTCAATCTTTTTTGAAATTACACTCAGAGCAATTGCCCCGATATTTGCACTTAAACCTTTTATAGTATGTGCTACTCTCTGTAACTCTTGATCCTCTAACTCTTCTAATCTTATCTCTCTATAGTTATTATAAAACTTTTGTAAAATTTTTATATATAACTCTTTGTTCCCTGCCATATGATAGAGACCTTTTTCACTATTTATATGTTTAAATCCAAACAAATCTTCCGAATCTTTCTTTGAGTCACTATGCTCCGAATTATCTACTTTCTTATCTATATACTTTAAAAGCACCTCATAGAGTTTCTCTATCTCTATAGGTTTATTAAGATGTTCTTGCATTCCAACTGCTTGTGTTTTTAAAACATCCTCATTCATAGCATTTGCAGTTAAGGCTATAATGGGTACTTTTGTATCTAGTTCTCTTATAATTTTTGTAGCTTCATAACCATCCATAATTGGCATCTGCAGATCCATAAAAATCAACTCATATTTACCTTTTTTAAACTTTTCAACTGCTTTTTTTCCATTGTTTGCTATCTCAATCTGTATGCCACTATCCTCTAAGAGACCGATTATAATCTCCTGATTAATGAGATTATCTTCGACCAAAAGAATATTTGAGTTTTGTATCTCTACTATCTCTTTACTCTCTATAATTTTTCTCTCTCTAATATTTTTTGGGTTTCCTTTTGGAAGAGTAATCTCAAAAATAAACATACTCTCTTGCCCCTCTCTACTCTCCAGCCATATATCACCATCCATAAGATCTACAAGTTGCTTAGAGATAGAGAGCCCTAAACCTGTTCCCCCATACTTCTTCGATGTACTACCATCAGCTTGTTCAAAAGGGTGGAAAAGTTTTGGCTGTTGTTCTTTACTTATTCCTATTCCTGTATCTTCTACTTCAAATCTAAAAATATTATGAGGTTTTTTAATAATTTTTATTTTTACAAATCCTGTTTTTGTAAATTTTATAGCATTTCCAATAAGGTTGATAAGGATTTGAGATATTCTTAACTTATCTCCATAATATATTTTTTCCTCATCACAACTACACTCCATAATAAAATCTAAACTTTTTTCATAAGCCTTTAAACTTACTACAGTTTTAATATTTTCCAACAATAATGCCATACTAAAATCTATCTTCTCTATCTTAAGTTTTCCAGCCTCTATCTTAGAAAAGTCTAGTATATCATTGATAATATTTAAGAGTAGTCTTGCACTACTATCTATATTAGTTACATACATTTTTTGCTTCTCATTTAAAGAAGTTTGAAGAACTAAGTGAGACATACCGATGATACCATTCATAGGGGTTCGTATCTCATGAGACATATTTGCTAAAAACTCCGACTTCGCTCTGTTTGACTCTTGTGCTTTTTTCTTCTCTATCTTTAGTGCCTGTTCATTCTTTTTTAATTCTGTTAAATCCAGTAAAAAAGAGACTCTGATATCTCTATCCTCTCCCTCTTTTGCATGTCCCATTATTAATACTGGAAATATCTCCCCATCCTGTTTTATCGCAAAGGCTTCATAATGATGTGTATGTTTTTGTAAGACATAATCTTTTGCTATTTGCCTCGATATAGGTGCTATAAACTCTAATACATTTAAACCTATTGCCGATTCTTTATTCTTAAATTTAAAAAGTTCTATCCCTGCATTATTTAAATTAATACAGTTTCCAGCTTTAAAAATTGCAATAACTTCCATTGTATTGTTAAAAAGATACTCAAAATTATCTTTTTCATTGTTAAGTTCTAAAGTTCTCTCTCTTATGTTCTTTTCAAGATTTTGATTAAACTGATTAACTTCATTATGTAGTTTAGCACTTACCTTTATATTGTTATTTATAGAGTTAGACATCTCAGAAAATTCATCTTTTGAGTTGATCTGGATGGGTTCAATATACTCAGTTTTATTTTGCAGAAAATCAAAGAAACTGTTGAGTCCATTTTGAAGTTTTTTCAGTGGTTGTGTAATCATCTTCTCTAAGAGAAAGTAAAAAACAACACCCAGTATAAGTATGAAAACGATAGCATTAAAGATAATCTTCTCTATAAGTTTATCTGTATTTAATACTAACTGTTCTTTTTTTTGAGCGATTAACTTTATCTCTTTTTCCATATACTCGCCAGTTCCCACAAACCAACCCCAATCATTCAGACCAAAAGAGTAAGAAATTTTTGTTTGGTACTTCCCATCTTTTGTAGTTCTCCACTTATATGTATAGAAGTGACCTCCACCTTTTTTTGCATTGGCTATATGATCTTTGACAACCCATTTTCCTCCACCACCTTTTAGGTTTAAAAGATGTTTCCCAACGAGATCTGGTCTTGGATGAAACGCCAAAGGTACACCCTTATAACTCCAAACAAAGATATATCCATTATTATGTTCATAAGTCATGGCATCCATGACCTTAATGGCATCTTTTTTTATATCTGCAATCTCTTCAGGTGTACTCTCCTTTGTGATTTTATTCTTATAGAGTTGTAAGATACCTTTTGCCATATCTACATAGTTTTTTAAAGACTTTTTTTTCTCATCCATAACCTCTTTTGTAAATTGTTTTATATTTTGGTTTGCTAATGTTTTGATGGTGTTTACGGATTGAATGGTTAAAAATATTGTAATAGTAGCTATTATAGTGAAGACTATAATTAAAAGTTTTGTTTTAATTGATACTTTTTTTATCATTTATCATTTCCACTAAGATTTATATTATTATATCTAATAAATTTAGTTTTTAAAGTGTTATGAAAAGAGGTAACTAAGTACCTATCCAAAAAGAATACCAATTTATCTTTGAACCACTAAAGGGTAAAATTTCTCCTTATAAACTGAAAAATCAATAATTCGTTTTAAGCCATACTCATTCAACATTCTCTGAAGATACTC
>Ga0256837_1001044_pt1 | contig 19968 bp, 19 predicted proteins | sample 4562384metaG_FD_185976 | JGI IMG/M metagenome (GOLD analysis project Ga0256837, IMG submission 185976) | Hydrothermal vent microbial communities from Guaymas Basin, Mexico - 4561-384 | ecosystem: Environmental > Aquatic > Marine > Hydrothermal vents | place: Mexico: Guaymas Basin | collected...
ATTACCAGAGTTTGCGAACAATGGTCAAAAAATAGAGATGTTTTGTTCTGCAAGTTCAACTGGAGAAGAACCTTATTCTATGGCTATGAGTGTAAAAGAAGCTGAAGCAAATACAGGTAAAAAAATCAATGCCTCAATAATTGCTACAGATATTGATACAAATGTATTACAGTATGCAGCTGATGGTATATATAGATTTTCAAAGAGTTCTAAAGAATTTCCTTCTTGGATAAAACCTCAAAAATACTTTAAAAGAAGAGTACAAAAAAATTTAGTTGGTGAAGAAGTTTTAATTAAAGCTAATGATGATCTAAAAAAAATGATCACTTTTAAAGAAAATAATTTAAATAATCCAACTTACCCTTTTGCAGAACATCAATTTGATGTAATATTTTGTAGAAATGTATTAATTTATTTTACATCAGAAGATCAAAGATCAATTTTAATAAAACTTTTTAGACATTTAAAAATTGGTGGTACTTTATATCTTGGACATTCAGAAAACCCTCAAGACTTAATTAAATATAGTAACAGAGTAGGGCAAAATATTTTTGTGAAAACTAAGGATATTATTTGATTATAATTGGTCATAAAGATGGTAGTATAGAAAAAGTTTCAAACTCTCGTTTTACTCAGCAAATAAAAGGGTACAATGCTCACACTGTAATAGGTGGAGAATTTGCTGTTGGAGCAGATACTGAGAATATTGCTTTTAAAACTTTACTTGGATCTTGTGTTGCTATTATGTTTTATGATGAAAAAGCTAAAATAAAAGGGATGAATCATTTTTTATTGCCTAGTAGTTCGAGTTCAAATGAAGATATGAAATATGGATTATATTCTGTTGAAGCTATGATAAATGAGATGTATAAATTAGGATGTCAAAAACAAAATATGAAAGTTAAAATATCGGGTGGTGCTGATATTATGAAACTTGGACTCACATCTAAATCAATTGGTTTTAGAAATGTTGAGTTTGCTAAAGATTTTTGTAATTCTGAAGGTTTTCCAATACTTTCAGAGCATACTCGTGGTGAACATGGTAGGTTAATTCTACTTGCAAATGATTTTGAAACATATATTAAAGTTACTCAAAAATCTGATACTGATGAAAAACTTGCAAAAGATGAAGTTGCATTACAAAAAGAGATTACAAAAGCTCCTGTTATCAAAGAATATGCTGGTGGTGTTGATCTATTTGGAAATGCACCAAAAGAGGCGGAACCTCAAATGGAAATAGATCTTTTCTAATTTATTAATAAAAAAAGGCCATAAATGTATACTGTTTTAGTTGTTGATGATTCTGTTTCAATGAGAAGAATATTAAAAGATATAATAAATGGTATTGATGAATTTGAAGTGGTAGCAGATGCCATGGATGCATTTGATGCCAGAGAAAAAATTAAAATTTATGAACCTGATTTGGTAACAATTGATATAAATATGCCAAAAATGGATGGAGTTGTTTTTTTAAGAAATCTTATGAGATTACACCCTATGCCTGCAGTTGTAATATCAGGTGAGGGCGCTAAAGATAGTGATATTTTTGATGATGGGGCTGTTGGATATATACCAAAACCTACAAATGGGGAGTCAATTCCACAATTTGGTGATAGAGTAAAAGATATATTATTAAATCTAACATTTCTTTTAAAGAGATACACACTAAAAAAACCAAAAGGTACAAAAGAGGTAATTAGTAAAAAAACTGGTCATAATGTTGGTGAAGTTGAACTAAAAATTCATCCAGATGAAGTTATACCTTCGCAACCTGCAGCTATGCCAGGATCTAAAGTTATTGCTATTGGATCTTCAACAGGAGGAGTAGAGTCTCTTATAAAAGTATTTTCAAAACTTCCTGCAGGTTTACCTCCAATTGTTATAACACAACATATTCCTTATGGTTTTTCAAGATCATTTGCTCAAAGATTAAATAATCAATCAGAATTAACAGTATATGAAGCTACATCAGGACAAGTTTTAGAAAAAGGACACGCTTATTTAGCTCCAGGTAATATGCATCTTACTATTGAAAAAAGTGGCATGAATTATGTTACAAAACTATTAGATGTACAAAAAGTAAGTCGTCATAAACCAAGTGTTGATGTATTGTTTAGAAGTGTTAATAATACTGTTGGAGCTGGTGCTATGGCTGTTATTATGACAGGTATGGGTGATGATGGGACTATTGGTATAAAAGATTTACATGACAATGGAGCTTATACAGTTGCTCAAGATGAAAAGAGTTGTGTAGTTTTTGGTATGCCAAAACAAGCTATAAAAGCAAATGCCATAAAAGATATTGTTTCTTTAGATGATATTGCTCAATATATAATTGATTTTGCAAAAGGGAAAAGAAGAGCTTAGAATGTATTACTTTATATAAGCTCTTTTAAAGTAGTTATATAATATAGTTTGGAAATTATAGTTTCCAATACTAATATATTAAAAAAGGCTCATTATGAGATATCCCATAGATTGCGAAGATAGTTTTACTAAAAGCTATTTGTTTTGGCTTAGTAGATATATAAGAAACAAGATTACAAATCTATCAAACTCTAATGTAACAAATAAAACAAGATTGGCTCAAATATTACAACAACTAATTATAGGTTTTGATTCTATTGAGGAGTTGAAAATAGTTGTAAAAGAGTTAAGAAATATAGGAATAAATTCAATTCATGTTTATTTTATTCCTTTAGAAAAACTATATTACTTTTTAGAGCAATTTGGTGCTTCATCTTTAAAAGAGATAGATGAAGAGTTGTTGAGTGATTTCTTAGTTACAAATACAAGTACATTATCTGATGCAACTAAAAAGAATTATAAAATAGCTTTAACTACATTTTTTGGATATATAGATAAACAAAATATCGATGACAATGACAATGTATATAGATTTGGTATAGAACTTAAAAACTGGGGTGGATTAAGAGGTAAAAGTGGTACAAAACTACCCTCTTTTATGCATAAAGAGGAAGTAAATAAATTTATAAATGCTATTGATGAGTATGAATTCTCAAGTAAATATGCTGCACGAAATAGACTTATAATTAAGATTATATTATATACAGGTGTTCGTGTTAGTGAAGTTTTAAATCTTCAACAAAAAGATATGTTTGATGAAGATGGTATGATAATACTTCAAGTAAGAGGTAAAGGTAATAAGCCAAGAGTTGTAATGATTAAAATGTCTATTATAAAAAATGATTTGAAAGAGTGGCTCAGTATAAAAAATTGTGAACAAAACTTACTATTTTGTAATAATAAAGGAAAGAAATTAACTCAAGCATATATAAGTAGAGTTGTTGAAAAGATTTTAATTAGTGCAGGTATTAGAAAAGAAAAAAATGGTGCACATATGTTAAGACATACATTTGCTACTATGTTGTATCAGAAAAATAGGGATTTAATACTTGTACAAGAATCTCTTGGCCATGCAGATATAAATACTTCTAGAATATATACTCATTTTGATACTCAAAGATTAAAAAAGACTACAGATATATTTTGATTACCAAAAAGATCCAGTTAATTCATCTTCACTTTGATCAATCTGTAAATATATATTTTCATCATAATCAAAATGAATATGAAATTGATCCAATGTGATAGTTTGTTGAATATTTTTCATATTTAAATAATGCTCTTGCGCATTAGAACATAAATCTGATAAATAATACTCAACCATAGATGGAGCCATACCTATTAAAGCTTGATGAAGTGCTTCATTGGTTTGCACTCCAAATGTTGAGTATAGAGTGTTTGTATTAAGAAGTATAATCAAGATTAACTATTTTGAACCAAACCCATTAAGTAATGATTCCATACGGTTTAAATCAATTTTACCTGAATCTGCTGGTTCTTCATCTTCTTTTTTTGTTTCTTCAATCTTTATATCATCAGAGATATTTTGCGTTTCTTCTTTTTTGTCAGTACTATTTGTATTGTTTTTTGATGATTTAAATTTTAATATACCTTCAATTTTAGATAACATTGAATTCATTTCTGTAGATTGCTGTTCTTTTGTTGAACTTTCTTCGTTTAATTTACTTTCTAATGAAGACTTTTCAGAATTTAATATATCAATTTCATTTTGTAAATCTTCATTCTTTTTCTCTAAATTTTCATAATTTTCTTGTAACTCTTCATATGCTTTTATTAGTTGAGATAGTGCTTCTTGTAATTTTTGTGTTGTATTATCCATAAATATCCTTTTATATTATAATTAAAAACTGTATTATGACAAAATTTAGCTGATAATTCCATCAATTTTTAATAAAGAATCAACTTGTGGTTTTTCACCTATTAATTTAACAAAAAGTTGATCCATATTTTGACTTCCACCCTGTCCTAGAATTAAATCTTTATACAAATTGGATAATTCTTTATTAAATATCCCTTTTTCTAAAAATTTGTAAAATGCATGAGCGCTAAGTACTTCAGCCCATTTGTAGCTATAATATCCTGCACTATAACCACCTGCAAATATATGTGCAAAACCATTTTGGAATTTATTATAAGATGGAGGTAATAATGGTGAATATTTTTTTCTTATACTATTAAGTAATTCTTGCATCTGTTCTTTATTGTATAATTTTTGATGTAGTTTAAAATCAAACAGTGCAAATTCTACTTGTCTAATTGTAGCCATTGATGATTGAAAGTTTTTTGCTGTTTTTAATTTCTTAATTGATTCATCATCTAAAATCTCTTTAGTTTCATAATGTATAGCAAATGTTTTTAAAACCTGTGCTTCATATGCAAAGTATTCTAAGAATTGTGATGGAAACTCTACTGCATCCCAAGCAACTCCATTTATACCCCCTACAAAAGGCTCATCAATTTTAGTTAATAGATGATGAAGTGCATGACCCATCTCATGAAATAAGGTAACTACATCATCATGTCTTAATAAAGATGGTGTAGATTCACTAGAAGCGGGGAAATTACATACAATATATGCTGTGGGTAATACTTGATTATTTGAAGCATTTATATATCTATTGTGCCAGTTATTCATCCATGCTCCACCGCGCTTATCTTTTCTTGCTTCTAAATCCATATAAATTCTACTATGTATAGTATTATTGACATATATATCATATACATTTACTTTTTCATCCCATGATGAAGCTTCTATTTTTTTAAACTCTATATCAAATAGTTTATTTAAAAAATTAAAAAATCCATTAAGTACACTTTGTTGTTCAAAATATGGTCTATAATACTCTTGATCTATATCATATTGAGCTTTTTTTAGTTTTTCACTATAATACCCTACATCATAACTTTGTATATCATCAAGGTTATCAAGCTGCTTAGCTAATGTTTTTACCTCGTCTAACTCTTGTTTAGCTTTATTTTTACTCTTTGATGCTAGATCTTCAAGAAAGTTTATAACTTCATCTTGAGATGTTGCCATTTTAGGTTCAATTGATAAAGCTGCATAGTTTTCAAAACCAAGTATTTTTGCTTCTTCATCTTTTAGCTTTAGTATTTTTTCTATTAATTCTTCATTTTGTGGCGCTCTAGTAGAGTATGCTTTGTATAATTCTTCTCTATATGTTCTATTTATACCATACGTCATATATGCTATATAAGATGGCATTTGAAGTGTAAATTTATATTTTGTTTTATTATTATCTTCTTTGTCTTCAAATTTAGCAAGTTCTATATCACTACTTGGTAATCCTATTATATCTTTTTCGTTATCTATAATTAATTCATAAGCATTTGTAGCATCAAGTAAATTTTGAGAGAACTCTTTTGAGTATTGACTTAGTGTTAAATTTATATCTTTTAATCTGTTTTTTTTCTTATCATCTAAGCCACATCCCCCAAGTCTAAAATCTCTTAATTCATTTTCAATAACTTTTCTTTGTATATCATTTAAAGTACTATATTCATTATCCTGTATATCTTTTATAGCTGAATAAATCTTTTCATTTTGAGATAATTCAGTTTGATAATTTGATATCAAAGGAAGAATTTGAGCATATATTTCTTGTGTTAATTCTGAATTTTTTACACTATCAAGATGAAATATTGGAGTAATAAATTCTTCAATTTCTTGAGCAATTAATTGGTAAGGTGTTATAAAATTTTTGTATGTTTTATTTTCTATTTGTAAAAGCTTATTAATTTGTGCCCTGCTTTGAGTAAGCATATTTTCTAAAATTTCTTTTGATTGTTCTAAATTATCTGTATTAAAATCATTAAACATATATATAATCTCCATTTTTTTTAGCAGAAGTATACTATAATAATAAATTAATAAAACATAAAATATAAACTTTAGGAAAAAATATTGGAATATTTAAAGATTAGTGGTAAAAAAGATTTAAGTGGTAGTGTTATTATTGATGGAGCAAAAAATGCAGCTTTGCCGTTGTTAGCTTCAACTATTTTAGCTTCAAATGATGTAAAAATTGGAAACCTTCCTGATGTGGTTGATATTAAAACATTGCTAAAACTTCTAAAAATGTTGGGCGCAACATCTACAGATATACAAAACTCAACTATTACAATTAATACTTCAGAATTACATGAGACAAAAGCAACATACGATATTGTAAAAACTATGAGAGCATCTATTTTGGTATTAGGACCCCTACTTTCAAGATTTGGAAAATGTGAGGTTTCACTTCCTGGTGGTTGTGCTATTGGACAGCGTCCAGTTGATCTTCATTTAAAAGCATTAGAGCAAATGGGTGCAAATATACAGATTAAATCAGGTTATATTGAAGCAACTTGTCCAAATGGACTTCAAGGTGCAACAATAGTATTTGATAAAGTTACTGTAACAGGTACAGAAAATATTGTAATGGCTGCAGCTTTGGCTCATGGTACAACTATTATTATAAATGCGGCAAAAGAACCAGAAGTTATTCAACTTTGTGAAGTATTAAAAGATGCTGGTCTTGATATAAAAGGAATTGGTACAGATACTTTAGCAATTGAAGGAACTTGTGGAAAATTACTAGAGTTTAAACCTTTTGATATTATTCCTGATAGAATTGAAGCAGGAACATATTTATGTGCTGGAGCTATAGCAAATGTTGAGCTTACGGTACAAAATGTTATTCCTTTACATTTAGATGCAGTATTAGCAAAATTAAATGAGATGGGATTTTCTATAACTAAAACAGATGATTCTATAACAATACACCCTGCTCAACAAATTAAACCAATACATATAGTTACGACAGAATATCCAGGTTTCCCTACAGATATGCAAGCTCAATTTATGGCATTGGCTACGCAAGCAAATGGTGTAAGTATTGTTGATGAAAGATTATTTGAAAATAGATTTATGCATGTTAGTGAACTTGTAAGAATGGGAGCAGATATATCTTTAAATGGAAGCGTTGCTACAATCACAGGAACTCCAGATGCTTTGGCCGCAACTGATGTTATGGCTACAGACTTAAGAGCTAGTAGTGCTTTAGTATTAGCGGCACTTGTCGCAACGGGTGATACAAAAGTACATAGAATTTATCATCTTGATAGAGGTTATAATCAATTAGAAGTAAAATTAGCTAATATTGGAGCTGATATACAAAGGTTAAAAGAGCAATAGATATATCATTATAAGCAACTATAGTTGTTTAGTTGCTTATCTAAAATTTTACAATTAGGCATATATTTTTCGCATTCATCCCAAAAAGGTTTTTTATGATTTTTATGTCTAATATGAGACAACTCATGTACTACAACATATTTTATAAGTTCTATTGGAATTTTTACCAAGTTTGAATTTAATGAGATATTGTTTTTACTAGAACAACTTCCCCATCTGCTTTTATTTTTTCTAAATGAAATTTTATTTATTTGTACATTCATAATTTTAGAATAATTTTCAATAATAGGTAATATAATATTTTTTGCTTCATCTTTATAAAACTTATCAATATCATCTATATTAAATTCACTTTTTGTATATATTCTCCCCAAATAATAAAATTGTGTATCTAGTATAGTATTTGTAATATATTTATTAATATGTTTTAAAATCCAAGATTGCTTTTTTTGTATTAGTTTTAGTACTTCATTATGTGTAAAAAAAATACTACTTTTTATTTGTATCTTATTTGCAGATAATACTCTTAAATAAGTATGTTTGATATTGATTTGTTTAATGTGTACAACTTCTACGGTATGATTTGCAACTTTGTGTGAAAATGTAAAAATAATTTTAAGCCTTTTTTAGATAAAATAATATCCAATATAAAATATAATTAGGATGAAATATATGAAATTAGCTAATCGAATGAACTTATTGTCTGAGTCAATTACAATTGCCATTACTACACTATCAAGAGAATTGAAAGAGCAAGGTAAAGATGTAATTAGTTTTAGTGCTGGTGAACCAGATTTTGATACTCCCCAAAAAATAAAAGATGCTGCAATTGCTGCACTTGAAGCTGGTGATACAAAATATACTGCTGTTGATGGAACACCTGCAGTTAAAGCGGCTATTGTTGAAAAGCTAAAAAGAGATAATAATTTAGACTATGATCCTGCAGATATAATTGTAAGTGTTGGAGCTAAGCATTCATTGTTTAATATTTTTCAAGCGATGATAAATGAAGGTGATGAGGTAATCATACCTGCTCCTTATTGGGTAACATATCCAGAGCAAGCTAAATATAGTGGTGGAGTTCCAGTTGAAATTGCAACTACTGATGAGAGTGGATTTAAAATTACTCCTGAACAATTAAAAGCAGCAATTACACCAAAATCTAAAATATTAATTTTAACAACTCCTTCAAATCCTACTGGTTCTGTGTATTCAAAAGATGAGTTAATTGCATTAGCTGAGGTTTTAAAAGGTACAGATATTACAGTGGTTAGTGATGAGATGTATGAAAAACTTCTATATGATGGTCAAAAATTCACAGCAGCTGCCTCAGTAAGCCAAGATATGTTTGATAGAACAATAACTGTAAATGGACTAAGTAAATCTGTAGCTATGACTGGATGGAGATTTGGATATAGTGCAGTTAAAAATGCAGAATTAAATAAAGCTATGAAAAAACTTCAATCTCAAAGTACATCAAATATTTGTTCAATCACTCAAGCTGCAGCAATTGCAGCATTAAATGGTAGTGTTGATGAAGATATTGAGATGATGAGAGTTCAGTTTGAAAAAAGAAGAAACTTAGCATATGATATGTTTAGTAAAATTGATGGACTATCAGTTGTAAAACCAAGCGGAGCATTTTATTTATATGTAAATATTAAAGATGTAAATAATGATAGTATGAAATTTTGTGCAGATTTACTTGAAGAAGTTGGAGTTGCAGTTGTTCCTGGTGTTGCTTTTGGATTAGAAGGATATTTTAGATTCTCTTTTGCAACTTCTGAAGATATAATTATTGATGGTATTACTAGAATTGAAAAATTTGTAAAGAGTCAAAAATAGTATGACATTACAAAAAAAAGCTACAGTAGTATCAAGTAGTGTTGCAGCACTTTTAACACTCATAAAGCTAGTAATTGGTGTAATGAGTGGTTCTATTGCAGTATTGGCTAGTGCAGTTGATTCTATACTTGATCTATTTGTATCATTATTTAATTATTTTGCTATTAATAACTCTGAAAAACCAGCAGATGCTACTTTTAATTATGGTAGAGGTAAGATTGAAGCACTTGCAAGTGTAATTGAGGGTACTATTATTACCGTATCTGGATTGTTTTTATTTTATCAAGCAGTTAAAAAAGCTTTTGGAGAAGAAACTTCTACATATTTAGGAGTATCTTTAATAGTTATGGTTATCTCTTTATTTATAACTATTGGATTAGTTGCATATCTTAATGCAGTTGCAAAACAAACTAATAATATGGTAATAAAAGCAGATGCCCTACACTATAAAACAGATGTTTATACAAATGGTGCTGTTTTATTATCTTTAGTACTTATATATTTTACTGGTTATGATATTATTGATGCTATTGTTGGTGGAGCTATATCTATATTTATTATATATTCTGCCTATGAATTAATAGAAGAAGGTGTACTGGTATTATTAGATCGTGCTGTTGATCAAGAAATTATTGATCAAATTATAGATATTATTAATAATGATCCAAAAGTAAATGACTACCATATGCTAAAAACAAGACAAGCTGGAAATGATATATTTGTAGATGTTCATTTGGTTTTTGATTGTGTTATTTCACTTATGGATGCACATAGAATCACTGATAATATTGAAGATAAAATAAAAAGTATTGATCCTAAATCAAATTGGATTATAACAGTTCATATGGATCCTTATGATGATCTATTAATGAATGAAGAACATATAAATACTGAGCTTTGTGATGCTAGATAAATTAAAAAAATATACTAAAGAATTAGATGTATTATATGTTGAAGATGATGCAAGTTTTCAAGTCTTTATTACTGAAGTATATGGGCATATGTTTAATTCACTAGATATAGCAAACAATGGTATGGAGGCGTTACAAAAGTATTCTCAATACCAAGAAAAACATAATTCAACTTATGATTTAGTAATTACTGATATAAAAATGCCTAGAATGGATGGTGAAGAGTTAATTGGATATATATTACAAATAAACCCTGATCAATCTATAATTGTAGCTTCAGCATATGATGATAGTGATAGACTTATTAACTTTTTAAATTATGGTGTAGATGGTTTTATGTTAAAACCAATTGATGACACTATATTATTTAATACATTATACAAAGTTTCACAAGGTATTATTAATAAGAAGAAAGTTGAGACTCAAAGAAAACAAATTGAAGATATGTATCATGAGTTAGAGATAAGAGTTGTTGAAGAAGTTAAGAAAAACGAAGATCAACGGCAAAAAATGCTTCATCAATCAAGAAGTGCTCAAATGGGTGATCTTATGAATATGATTGCTCATCAATGGAGACAACCTCTTTCTGTAATAGTTTCTACTGTTACAGCATTGAATCTAAAAAGACAATTAAATAAATTGACTGATGAGATTCTAGATCAACAATTGGCAGTTGTAACTAAGAATGCACATCATTTATCAAAAACAATTGATGAATTCAGAAATTTTTATAAAGAGTTTCAATTAAAAAAAGAAACAACAACTCTTACTGTTGTTGAAGAGATAATGAGTATTATTGGTGCCACTTTAGATTTTTCATTGATAAAAGTTAATATTGAAAATAAAAGTGATAATATTATTAGTACTTATCCTAATAAGCTTATGCAAGTAATTCAAAGTATTTTAGCAAATGCAAAAGATGCATTTGATGAACATAATTTTGAGTATGAAGATAGTAAACTTATATCTATAAAATTATATTCAAAAGATAATAAAGAATATATAGAAATAAGTGATAATGCAGGTGGAATACCCGAAGATATTATTGATAAAGTTTTTGATCCATATTTTTCAACTAAAGCAGAAAAAAATGGTACAGGCTTAGGATTGTATATGAGTAAAACTATTATTGAAGAACATTGTGAAGGTTCAATAGAAGTTGAAAATATAAAAAATGGTGCAAAGTTTACTATAGTATTACCAAGAAAGAATCATTATGAGTAAATTGTCTAATATCCATAATTATACTAAATCATTTAAAATACTTTATGTTGAAGATAATAAAAGTTTACAAGATCAAGTTTTTATAATATTTAATGAACTATTTGATCAGGTTGATGTTGCAAATGATGGTAAGGCTGGATTAGAACAGTATAATAAATTTTATGAAGAAAATGATACATATTATGATTTGATTATCACTGATTTGCATATGCCAATTATGGATGGTGAGACATTAATTCAATCAATTCTAGAAATAAATGAACAACAAGTTATTTTAGTAATTTCTGCATATAGTGATCCTTCATCTTTAATATCATTGTTAAATATGGGTGTAAATGGATTTTTAATAAAACCTATAGATGAACTTCAAATGATAAATTCATTGAAAAAAGTATCTGGTATAATAAATAATCAAAAGAAATTGAGAGTATGTAAAGAAAAAATTAATACTTTAACTTCATTACATAGTGATGATATAAATGAAGTTTTTGAAAAAAATCAAATTCTTTCAAATGAAAGAGATGCGTTTGAAACGCTGTATCAAAAATCTTCAGATGGTATATTATTATTAAAAGATAATAAAATATTAGATTGTAATAATGCTGCAGTTGATATGTTTCAATATGATGATAAATGTTCTTTGATTGGTACATCTTTAGTTTATCATTCTCCAGATATTCAACCAAATGGCTATAGATCTGAAATGTTACATACTAAAAATATTGAAGTGACATTACGAACAGGTCAAAATCGTTTTGAATGGATTTATGAGAAAAAAGACAGAACACAATTTTGGGTTGAAGTTGTTATGACGAAATTAAATTATTTGAATAATCAACAAATAATTCATACAAGTTTAAGAGATATATCAAAGACTAAAGAATTAGAAGAAGAACTTATTTATTTAGCTACAAAAGATTATTTAACAGGAATTTCAAATAGACGTGATTTTTTTAATAGAGCGAATAAAATTTTTGATAAATATGAAGATGTTTATATTGTAATGATGGATTTAGATAAGTTTAAAAAAATAAATGATAAATATGGACATAAAGCTGGAGATGAAGTTTTAAAGCTTTTTACAAAAATAATTCAAAAGAATATCTCTGATAATGTAATATTTGCGAGACTTGGTGGTGAAGAATTTGCTTTAATGTTTTACAATGAAACTAAAGAAGAAGTTCACGAAGTAATTAATAATTTAAGAATTAATGTAGAAAAATCATTTATTAAATATGAAAATCAAGAGATAAAATTTACTACAAGTATGGGATTTACATCAAAAAAATCAAATAATGACACTATTGATAGTGTTATGAATGAAGCAGACCAAGCATTATATGCTGCTAAAAACGGTGGTAGAAATACTATTAAGTTTAGATCATAATTTATTATATTTAATAGGATATTAACTTTATATGGCACTAATAGATTTACAAAAAATAAATAAACAATATGATACAAAAGTGATATTAAAAGATGTAAATTTTACACTTTTAGAACAGCAAAGAATAGCTATCATTGGACAAAATGGACAAGGTAAATCTACTTTAATGAAAGTAATCACTGGTGATATAGAACCAGATAGTGGTGAAATTGCTATAAACAAATCATTAAATATTCAGATGCTTGATCAACAACCAAAGTTTCCAACTGGTATAACTGTAAGACAAGCTATTGAGATGCAGTTGGAAGATCTTAAAAGTGCAAAAGATGAATATGATGAAATTTCAATAAAAATTGCTACAAATTATGATGATGAATCTTTAATTTTGCGTCAATCTGAACTTGGTAATTATTTAGACTTTCACAATGCTTGGGATCTTGATAATCGTATTCAAAGAGTATTAAAAGAGTTTAAATTAAAAGAGTATGAAAATAAACCAATAGATTTATTAAGTGGTGGTGAACAAAGAAGAGTATCTCTTGCTGGATTATTACTTAAGAAACCTGATGTTTTATTACTTGATGAACCTACAAATCACCTTGATGTATATATGGTAGAGTTTTTAGAACAGCTTTTACTAAAAGATAATTTTACCCTACTTTTTATATCACATGATAGATATTTTATAGATAATATTGCTACAAGTGTAGTTGAAATTGATAATGGAATCTTGAGAAAATTTAATGGTGGATATAGCTCTTATTTGCAACAAAAAGAGGAACTTCTTGCAAATATGCAAAAGGATCATGAAAACCTTATTAGACTTCTTAAGAGAGAAGCACATTGGATGCAAAGAGGAGTTACTGCAAGAAGAAAAAGAAATGAAAGAAGAAAATCAGAGTATTTAGATCTTAAAAAACAAGTAAAAACTAATCCTGCACAAATAAGAAAAATGACACTTGAACTTCAACGAGAACAAAAGAGTTTTAATAATGGTGAAATACAAAACAGAAAAAAGATGCTTTTTGAACTTGATGATGTGACTATACAAATGGGTGATAAACTTCTTATAAAAGATTTTACTACAAGAATTTTACAAAAAGACACAATTGCAATAGTTGGTCCAAATGGTGCAGGTAAATCAACACTTTTAAAAGTATTTTTAGAAAGATTGACTATTCAAAGTGGAAAATTTAAAAAAGGTGATTTTAAAATAGGATACTTTGATCAGCATAGAGAAATGTTAGATGATACAAAAAGTATTATGGAAACATTTTGTCCTTTAGGTGGAGATAGAGTTGATTTAAGTGATGGAAAGAATATGCATGTTTATGGATATCTAAAGCGATTTTTATTACCTAGAGAATACTTAGAAAAGAAAGTTGGTGCATTAAGCGGTGGAGAGAAAAATCGTGTAGCACTTGCCCTACTCTTTACCAAAAAAGTTGATTGTTTAATACTTGATGAGCCTACAAATGATTTAGATATACCTACAATAAACATACTTGAGGAATTTTTAGATTCTTTTCAAGGGGCTTTGATATTTGTAAGTCATGATAGATATTTTGTAGATAAAATTGCAAAAAAACTATTTGTTTTAACAGGTGTTAATGGAAAAGTTGAAGAAACATTTCAAAGCTATAGTGAATATCTTGATATTCAAAAACAGCTAAATGAATTAAACGAACTAGAAAAAAATACAATAGCTAAATCTGTAGATAAGATAGAACAAAATACAAAAAAGGTTCAAACAAAATTAACATATAATGATCAAAGAGAATATGATAATCTACCTTTAGAGATTGAAAACTTAGAAATAGAGATTGAGAAATTAAATGAGTGTGTAATGGATCCAAAATGTTATGAACAAAAAGGTTTAATAGCAACATCTCAAGAGTTAGATGAATTAAATAAAATATATGAACAAAAAGTAGAAAGGTATTTAGAATTAGAACAACTAATTGAAGATATCAATAGTAAAAATTAAATATTTCATATATTTATGATAAAATAATAAGAAAATAAAAGGATTAATAATATGAGTCTTAAAGAAAAACTAAAAAGTGATTTAAAAGATGCTATGAGAGCAAAAGAGATTAATAAAAGAGATTCAATTAGATCTATTAATACTATGATAAAACAAGTTGAAGTTGATCAAAGAATTGAATTGGATGATGCTGATATTATAAAATTAATTCAAAGAGGAATTAAACAAAGAGAAGAAGCAATTAGTCAATATAAAGATGCTTCAAGAGAAGATTTAGCAAAGATAGAACAAGATCAAATTGATGTATTTATGCAATATATGCCAAAACAATTAAATGATGAAGAGTTAGAAAAAGCTGTTAGTGATATTATTAGTCAAACTGGTGCAAACTCTATGAAAGATATGGGTAAAGTTATGGGTGCAGCTAAATCATCTATTGGTGAAAGTGCAAATGGAAAAAGAATTAATGAAATGGTAAAGAAATTATTAGGATAAAATGTGAAAAGTATTGATAACGTAGTTAAACAAACATTAATTAATCTTGCAAAAAAGAATAAGTCAGCTACTCCAAATGAATATCATAAAGAGTTTTGTAACGTTGCAAAATCTATAGATTTAAGCTTTAGTGATTGTACATTATTTAAAGAATTAGTATCAAAACTTAATAAAGATGAACAAATAGAGATAAAAAATAACAATATCGAAACAAGTATAGACTTGATTCCTATTTTATTAAATAGAATTGCTACAAAAAATTTAGATAAATTAGCTTCACTTATAAACGATTCTATGACTCCATCAATAAGTCTTGAAATAGATGATAAACTTGCTAAATTTTCAGTAAAAATTGGTGATTCTCCATCTATGATATTTGAAGAAGATATACAAAATGAGATTCAAGAATTTATAACAAAAAGATTTGAAGCTGATAAAAGTATAGTAAAACAAAAAACTGCTGATATTGCAAAGCTTGTAACACTTATGGGACAGTATTTAAATGATGCAATTACAAGTAGTGGTGATGGTGGTACTCATGTTTCCAATATCAAAAATAAAATTGAAGCAATTGAGATACTTCCAAGTGTAACAGAACATGAAGATTTATCTATACTTCAAAGCCAATTGATTAATGCAGCAATTTCAATTGAAAATGAGATGGCTACAGTTGGTAAAAAAATGCAAGACGGTAAATCACAAGTTGATAAAATGCATGATGAGATAAACCAATTAAAAAAAGATCTTGAAAATGCAAGAAGAGAAAGTGAACTAGACCATCTTACAGGGCTTCTTACAAGAAGAGCATTTGAAAAAGAGATGCTAAGAGTAGAATCAGAGTTTACAAGATTAGGACATGATTATGCTATTGTATTTTATGATTTAGACTTCTTTAAAAATATAAATGATACTTATGGACATGAAGGTGGAGATGTTATACTTTCTACATTTGCAAAAATACTAAAACAACAAACAAGAGAATTAGATATTGTTTGTAGATACGGTGGTGAAGAGTTTATTGCTGTTATTCATTATACTTTAAAAAGAGACTTATTAAAGTACTTAAAAAGAGTAAAAAATATTATGCATAAAAATAAATTTGTATATAATAATCAAAAAATTAAAATGACTTATAGTGCTGGTGTTGCATTAAGAGAAAATCATAATAATTATACAGATGCAATTCAAAGTGCAGATATGCTTTTATATAAAGCAAAAGAAACAGGACGGGATAAAATTGTTATGGCAGATGGTACGGAGTTATAATCTAAATAACTCCCTCCTGCCCTAGTCTATAAATAGCAAAATCATATTTTATAGGATCATCTATATCAAACTCTTTTAGTTTTTGTGTGATTAAAAGTGCAGATTTTAAGTCATAAGTTTTTCTATCTAATAAACCTAATTTCTGAGATACTTTGAATGTATGGGTATCAAGAGGTAAAATAAGATCCCTTTTGTCTATCTTACTCCACAATCCCATATCTAACATATCATCTCTTACCATCCATCTAAGATACATATTCCATCTTTTATATGGAGCATTTCCTATTTGTTTTATTTGGTTGTTTTTATCCCTTTTAAATGGTGAGCCAATTAAAAATTTATAACCTTGAGATTCATGAGGATAAATTTCAATAAGTTTATTTATAACTGCATCAATACCCTCTAAAATATTATTATCTTTTTTGTATTGGGTATAAAAAATATTCTCTAAAGAGTCTATTTGTTTTAATCTTTTAAGTGCAATAAATATTGCATATACATCATAATCTTTTTGAAATCTATAATAAAAACCTTTTAACTCTTTTTTTATAGTTTGTTCATTTTCTTTTAATAGGTCATAATTCAATGAGTTTATAAATTTCACTATCAATGATGCATTTCCATAAGCAAACATTGCACATATCAGTGCTATTGATTCATCATTGTATTTTTTTGCTATAAGAAGTGGATCTGGTTTATCAAAGCTAAGTTCATCAAATTTATTTCTATTTTTGTACTCATTATCAAGTAGACTTTTAATTTCAATATCTTTTTTGTTCATTTTGATATAATATCATAATTTTTTAAAAGGCTAGAATAAATGGAATTTAATGAGTTTAAAACTTTAGTAGAAGATGCAAGATGTACAAGAAGATATAATAGTAATTTTAGAATGAAAACACAAGATATTATAGATTTAATTGACCTTGCTAGAATAAGTAGTAGTGCTAAAAATATGCAACCATTAAAATATGTAATTATCAATGATGAATTAATTAAAAATGAAATAGAAAAGCCATTGCAATGGGCAGCTCACCTTAAAGAGTGGGATCAAAGTTTTGATGAAAAACCAAGTGCATATATTATTGTAATTTCAGATAAAAATATTGATGGGTTTGAGTTAATTGACTTAGGAATTGCTATACAAACTATATCCTTAGGAGCAAAAGCAAAAGGGTTTAACTCTTGTAATTTAGCATCTATTGACAAAGAAGCTTATAAAAAATTGTTAAATCTAGAACTTCATCTTATGCCTATACTAGCTATTGCATTGGGAAGATCAAAAGAAAATATAAAAATTGTTGATCCAATTGAAGATGATATAAATTATTATCGTGATGAATATGATACACATTGTGTACCAAAAAGAGAATTAGCTGATGTTTTAATTGGTTGTTATGAATGAAAAATAATACTACAGTTCTAATTACTGGATGCTCAACTGGTATTGGATATGAAACTGCAGTTTATCTCAAAAAACAAGGTTATAGAGTAATTGCAACGGCAAGAAAAACTGCTGATGTAAAACATCTACATGATATAGGATTTGAAGCTTATTATTTAGATGTAAGAGATTTTCAATCAATAAAAGATGTAATAAATAAACTTGATAAAATTGATGTATTATTTAATAATGCAGGATATGGACAACCTGGAGCTATTGAAGATATTAGTTATGAAGCTTTAAAAGAACAATTTGAAACAAATGTATTTGGTTTGCATGAAGTAACTAGACAGGTTATACCAATCATGAGAAAACAAGGTTATGGAAAAATAATTCAGCATAGTTCGGTTTTAGGAATTATATCTCTTAAGTTTAGAGGGGCATATAATGCAAGTAAATATGCTATAGAAGGGCTTACTGATACTTTGAGATTAGAACTATCTGGAAGTGGTATAAGTGTTAGTTTATTAAATACTGGACCAGTTATAAGTAAATTTAGAGACAATGCTAAGAAAATGACATTAAAAAATGTTGATATAGAAAATAGTATTTATAAAGATCAATATAAAAAAAGTCTAGAAAGTTCAAAATCAGATGTTCCATTTACACTACAATCTATTGATGTAGCATATGTTGTAGAAAAAATTATATTGAGTGAAAAACCAAAACCACGATACTATATAACAAAAGCTACATATTTACTTGGATTTTTAAAACGAATTTTATCAACTTCTATGCTTGATAAGGTGTTGCAAAAAGTTTAAATAAAAAATTTATTTATACTATCAAAATGATCATGGATATCTTTAAATCCATGATCTCCACCATCTTCTAGGACGATATTAGCCCCATCATATTTATCTAAAGCATCTTTATAGTTTAATACTTCATCACCTTTTTGAAGTAGTATCATAAATTTGTTTTTGTTAATATCTTTTGTATTATAAGTATTTAACATACCGAGATGTTCTTTACACCAATTATAAGTACTGTTATCATAAAAATTTATAGCATCACCCAATGATTTTTGAAGAGTATTGGTTGGCATAACTGCTGGATTTATTAAAACTACTTTCTTTACTTTTTCATTTAAAGATAAATATGTAGCATAATATCCACCAAGAGATGAACCAATAAGATATATATCTTCATAATATGAGTTAATTAGTTCTTCTAAAGTTGATATAGTAAGATTTGGTACATATGATAGTGATGGAGCTATAAATCTTTGATTTTGTGATTTAAAATACTCTCTAAATAATTTGGCTTTATTTGCTTGCCCACTACTTCCAAATCCATGAATATAAATAACCATTTTATATCAATTTATCTTTTGTATTTGCCATTTTTTGGAAATAATCACTTAGTTGCATCAAACAAAAAGTAACTATAAATATAAATAACCCAGGAAAGAAACTAACCCACCAAGCTATGTCTATCACTTCTTTTCCATTACTTAATAAACTACCCCAGCTCATTTGTGGAGGATTGATCCCAAGTCCCAGAAATGATAATCCAGACTCAGCTAGTATTGCTCCCCCTACTCCAAATGTAAAAGATATTAAAAATATAGGAGCTAAAAGTGGTGCAAAATATTTGAATATGATTTTAGTAGTATTTACATTTGCTAGTTTTAGTATTTTTATAAAAGGTTTATTACCTATGGCAAATGCTTCACTTCTAATAAGTCTTGCCATTCCCATCCATCCTGTAATAGATATCACTATAATTAATACCCATGATGATGCTTGTATATAACTAACAAGTGCCAAAAGTAGAAAAAATGTAGGAAATGTTAGAAATAGATCAATAATGATTGTAATACTT
>Ga0256837_1001045_pt1 | contig 19959 bp, 21 predicted proteins | sample 4562384metaG_FD_185976 | JGI IMG/M metagenome (GOLD analysis project Ga0256837, IMG submission 185976) | Hydrothermal vent microbial communities from Guaymas Basin, Mexico - 4561-384 | ecosystem: Environmental > Aquatic > Marine > Hydrothermal vents | place: Mexico: Guaymas Basin | collected...
GAGCTATAAAAAACCAATGAATGTTTACTATGAGAGTTTAAAATCTAACAAGGAGATAGTTGATATAAATGAGAAATGTGTAGCATAAGGTGACAGGTTAGGAAGGAATAAGGATTTTGGAAAAGTTATTTGGATTATTTGGGGTAGTATAGTTAATGAGACTATTTTTTGTTGATGTAAACAGATAGTTTCTAAAAATAGTGCTATACTTTTTTAAATTTAAATAAGGATTTCCAATGATTACAGTATTAACAAAATTTCCAATAAAAAAAGAGTTTGAAGAAGAGTATAAGGTACATTTAAAAGAGGCTGTAAAAGGTCATGCCATAAAAGAACAAGCAGGTAATATCTCAATGACGCTTTTAGCGCCACAATCTATCCCTCATATGAGTGAGAACAATATGTTTATCATTCAAACTCTTTGGGAAGATATGCAGAGTTTTACTGCTTACACTCAGAGTGAAGCATTTAAAAAATCACATGAAAATATGCCTCCACGTGAGTGGTTTGCAGGAAGACCTACTGTTGAAGTTTATGAAAGTATCGACTAAAGAGTAAAAAAATATGCAGAAGTTTATAAATTTTGTCTATTATAATGTTATAGTCTATGTACTCTACACCATAGTAGATCATATATTTACTTTTTTAAACCTCTACAGTTCCCCAAAATTGGGGAACGATATGCTTGTTATGCCTACAAATACTGATATGGTTTTTATAGGCATCAATGTAGCTATCTCCTCTATTTTAGGACTCTATCTTCTTAAAAAAGTAAATACTTTTATGGATGCTTAGAAATTATTTCTTCACTATTATTTGGTGCATAACCCTCTCAGGTTCTGGCATCAATAAGCTCATCTTATAAGTAGTTAAACTCACACTCTTTATCTCAAACTCTATTTTAGCCTCTTTTAAAACTGTTATCGCCTGTGTTAAGTTTGCAAGAGTTACAAAGTTAGCGACCATTATGCCACCCTCTGCTAGTCGCTCATAAAGGTAGTCAAGTTCTGCTATCACTTTAGAGCCACCACCACCGACAAATATTCTCTCAGGGGTGCTACTCTCTTGCTTATAAAGTTCACTCGCCTCGCCCTCATAAAGTTTCGTATCTAAAATCTTATGTTTTTTCAAAGAGTTTTTTATCATAGCTGAGCGTTTGAGGTTTTTCTCAAAGAGTATGCTTCGTATCTTGTAGCGTTTGTAGCCATCTATACTGACACTTCCACTCCCTGCTCCTACATCCCAGAGTAATATATTTGGCTGAAGTTCTAAGTTTTGTAGGCTGATGTGGCGTTTATAACTCTTCGTTATCATACCGTTTTCATGCTCTATAGTATCTTCACTCGAGATATTTGGAAGTAATTTAAAGTTTCGCTTTATTAGAAGTGAATATGGCATTTTTGGTGGAGTGTTTTGTAACTCTTGGAGTCTGACTTCTGAAAACTTCTCACTTTCATAACCAAACTGCTCCCCTAACATTATAGTCACATCCTCCTCATCTAGGTAAGCCATCACCTCACTAAGTATCTTCGGCGTTTCATCATCACAGATAACAAAAGTATGCTCTTTAGTTAAAAAGTTTTCCAAATCTACACTACTTTTTCCATGCAGAGTCACGATGCCAGTTTTTACCAAACTTACACCCTCATGTGCGAGCATATAGTTGAGACTTGAACTATTGTCTATGATTTTAAAAGGGATATTTTGCTTTTTTAGGACATTTAAGATGAGAAGTGCTCCTGAGAAAAAAGTAGGAGAACCACTTACTACATAGAGTATCTCCTTATCTAAGTTCTCTAAAATAGCCTCTTTGACTACTTTGAAGCCACCTTTTGTGACATTTGTTAAGCTAGTCTCATAGTTTTTATCACAAAAAATCATATCGAATTTTTCAAACGCTAGGTTGATATTGTCAAAATTATATGCACCCATTCCTGAACCTGCTATTGTTACCATTTTTTCTCCTCTATTCCTGTTTTTTACCAAACTTGGCAATTTTTAATGTATGTTCTAAAAGTATTGTATAGATAGCTCGTCCACCTAAGGCATTTACCACTATAACAGCACTTACCGAAGTTATAAGCAGAGGCATCAGAAGGTCAAAGCTATTTGTCATCTCTGCTACTAAAACTATACCCGTGATGGGAGCGCGAACAGTTGCACTAAACAAGGCACTCATCCCGACTATAGCAAAAACCATAGGGTCTATGTTTAAACTAGGTAAAACCTCATCCACACCTAAACCAAACGCTATACCAAAGAGCGTCCCTAATGCTAACATCGGAGCGAAAATTCCCCCCGGAGCACCTGTTCCATAAGAGAGAAGTGTTGTTAAAAAACGGACACAAAAGAGAATCAGAAGTGCTTTTATGCCTAAGTTACCATCTAAGGCTGTTGAAATCGAGTGATACCCTTCCCCTACACTATCTGGATAAAAGTAGAGAAGCAGACCTATAAATGCACCGATAAGTAGAGTAGTGATATTTGCTTTATAACTCTCTAATGTCGAAATTTTTGTTGTAAAAAGAACTAAATATTTGTTAAATATAAAACCTAATACACCAAAGAAAAGCCCAAAAACTGAAAATATCCACAACTCATTTACACTTGGAAGAACTAGATTATCTATAGGAATAGATATATCATTTCCAACCATAGCACGAAGAGTAGTAATACTCATAATAGTAGCTATCATAACACTTTTCACAGGGATATACGAGTAACGAATCTCCTTTCTCATCTCCTCAAAAACAAACAGAAGACCAGCAAGAGGTGCATTAAAAGCAGCAGCGAGCCCAGCTCCTGCTCCAGCGGCGATAAGAACATTTATATCAGCTCGTGGAAGTTTTACCCCTCTTGAGATAAGCTGTCCCAAAGCCCCACCAATCTGAACAGAAGGACCCTCTCGACCCATAGCCATACTCCCACCAAGGGAGAAGAGACCACCTACAAACTTTACTAAAATAACACGAACCTCATTCATAGTTCGACGATTACCAACTACACCCTCTATCTCATGGATACCACTACCACTAGCCTCAGGGGAAAAGTTTTTTACAAGGTAGACAGAGATAAAAACCATCACAGAACTCAGAAGCATATAAGCTACCCACAGATACTCATCCCATGGCCAATAGTTATGAATCATATCTATCTTATGAACAAGTATCCAATCAACTGCCTTATGAAATAGCGAAACAATAAAGCCAACACTCACCCCAATAATAGCTGAGAGTGTTAAGATAAGAATAAACTCTTTTGTTCTCTGTTTCATCGTATCAAAACCTTTATCTTTTGAGGAAGTGTCACTATCTCTATCTCCTCAACTTCTACTTCAAGTTCAAAAAGCCATCTCTTAAACTGCTCGGCACTCTTTTGTGTTATAAACTTTACAAAATTCTCATGGTACTCTTTAGGAAGTGTCTGTAACACACCTTTGAGAGTTAAAAATTCTTCATCCTCAAGACTAAAACAAAGTTCTTTCTCTATCCATAAACGAACCTCTGTGAAATCAATACTTCCAAATTTATTGTGAGTGTTTTTAAAGCCTTGTGCCACCTTTGTCATCTTTGCAACACTTGTAATAAAAACTACTTTTTTAAACCTGTGCTTTTTAAGCCTTGCACTCGCATCATAAACAAAGTTTCCAATCTCAACTATACTTGTTGCATCATAATACTCTTTTGCAAAATCAACAGCCGTATTTCCAAGTGTAAAAACAACCACACTTTCATCAAAAGCAGCAGCGACATCTATCTCCGTCTCTATAGAATCTATATAGGCAGAAGATGAGACTGGTTTTACTATGCCACGAGTTCCAAGTATGCTTATGCCCCCTATCACCCCTACTTTGGCGTTTGCAGTATCTTTTGCAATCTTCACACCATCCTCTACACTAAAGATAGCATGAAGTTCCCCTCTAGCATCTCCAACAACAGATAAAGCATTCTCCTGCATCATTTCTAAAGGTATGGGGTTTATTGCAGGATGATTAGGCATAATTTTAAGCCCTTTTTTTGTAACAACACCCACACCTTTCCCAGCCCAAACATAGAATTGTAGGTTCTTGAGTTTCAAAAGTGTCGGAGTCTGCTCTTGTAAACCTATAGGAGGAAAAGCTTCTAAAGCACAAGAGATTTTTGCACCCTTAGTCACATCTATATCATCATTGTCACCCTTTATAGTACTAAAAAATAAAGACTTCTCTTGTGTGACTTCTATCTGAGCCAACACCTCTTTAGGTAAAATAACTTCAAGAGTATCTACCACTCTATGTTCAAACTTCTCACACAAACAAGCCACTAAAATTGCCGTTGCATGAGTTCCTGTTGTGTAGCCTGAGCGAAGTTTTTTCATGAACTATCTTATTCCAAAATCTTTTAAATAATTTCGACCTAGACCATAGTACCCTAAAGCATAATATTTTGCTTTATTTTCAATATATTTCCAAAATTCACTACTTTCCATTATTTTTTTAAGTTTTAAAAGTGCTTTGTTAGAAGCATAAGCACACATCCCATTATAAAAATACAAATTTTCATCTTCACTATAAAATGTCATAAAATTTTGTTTAACTAATTGTGGAAAAAATAATTTTTCTTTTCTTAATTCCAAGGACTGACTTCGACCAAAAGCATACCAGCCAATATATTTTCCATTTCCTTTATCTCGCATTGATAATAATTCTTTTTGTTTTAAAAGATATGCATATGATTTAGAATATTCCTTTCGCATTTCATCCTCTTCTATAAAAAGAGGCTTACCATTTTTATCATGTCTGTATGGAAAAATAATTTTTTCAACAAGTTCATTAAAGTTATCATATTTAGCCAATTTATTACTATTAATAATATCTTTACAAATCCCTTTTTCGATAGGTGTACTTTCATCTCTATAATAATACTTCTCATCTTCTTTGATAGGTTTAAATATATAAACACTATTCTTTAAAGTAGCAATACCACTTTTTGTATCATATATTTCTCCAAATGGAGTACCAAAGGATTCTACTTTTTTTATATACTTATTATTCTTTAAATTCCAACCTTTGAATGAATCTAAATCTTCATATTTTTCTTCTATAAATTTTATCTGTTGTAATTCATTTAATATAGCTGATTTTCCCTGAATATACGATACAAAATTAGTATCATTTTTCTGAATAAAACATAAACAAGTATAAGTCATTCGTGATTGAAAAACTTGCTCATCTCCAAAATCTACTATTTTCAATGCTACTTTTTGTTCTTCAAAATACTTTCTAATAGCTCTACCATTCACACTATTTATAAAACTATTAACGGTAATATATCCCAATATACCATTCTCTTTTAAAAGCTCATAACCTATTTGGAAAAATGGAATATATAAGTCAGGGTGTCCAGTTTTGCATGTACTCCACTCTTTCATTAATTTTTTTGTTTTATCATCCATATTACGGGAACATACATAAGGAGGATTACCTAGAATCAAATCAAAGCTATTTTTATCCCAAGTTGAAAGTAAAGAATCTTCTTCTTTTATATTAAACTTTATCTCTCTTATGTCTTCCTTTATTGCCAATAAAGATAAAAGTATTTTTGTTCTCTCTACACTATAACCTTGAATGTCAGTTCCAAAAATATTTTCTTCAAAAATATTTTTATATGATTTATTGGTATTCCTTTTTAATTCTCTTGAGGCATCTATAAGAAACCCTCCACAACCACAAGATATATCTACAATCTTAATATTTTTATAGTTACTTATATTTAATTGAGAAAAGGATTCTTTCGTAATATATTTTCTTATTTTTACAGGAGTATAAATCGCACCATTAATTAACTTATCAGATGGAGAAATAACAAATTCAAAAAGTTCTAGAAGTGGTTCAAAACATAATTTTTGTTTATATTTATCTAAAATATTAGAAAACTTTTGAAGTATTAAATATAAACTGTCATTTTTATTAATAACTAAATTTTTTATTAAATTATTTTTAACTACAGATATTTCTTTATGTATTAAAAAGATAGAGACTAAAAGTCTATTTACTTTTAATGGATTATCTATCTTATTTAGAAAGTTTAATATTTCTTGGTTCAATTATATCTCATTATAAAATAAGTTTGTATATTCTATTAATCGTTCATCACATTCAATATACTGCTCAACTATATCTACATATTTAGGATGAGTTTTTTCTAGTGTTTTCTTAAAAATTATTAGTTCTTCTTTTTGTTGTATGATTTTTTCAATTATCCAAAGTAGCTCATGCCTTTTAAGATAAAGATTTAAATTTTTATAAATATAAACACCTCTTATAGATTTAGAGATAATTTGACCTTTATTATTTCGTTCTAAGTGATTATCATACTCTTCCTCGCAAGGGTCAATAAATCCATCTATATCTTCCCATTTATTAGATTTAGCTCTATTACAAAAAGGACATGAATATACAAGGTTTTCATATTCTTCTTTAAGATAAGAAAATTTTGATATAGAATGAGGTTTAAAATGGTCTATTTGATAACCTCTTACTCCTCCATGATATATATCTAAATCATCACAATATCCACATCGTTTATTAAAATCCTCTCGTATATAAAGTTTAAAAGAAGTATATTGTGCATAAGTTTTAGTACACTTTCTTTTAGGTTTTTGTTTTTGAATTTTACTTATCATCTTTTAACTTTCTTAACTCAGCTAATAATTCATCTGTAGAATCTATCATTTTATGAAGTTCATCCAAATTTTTTGTACCTTTTAAATGTTGTGGTAAAGAAGATTTCTGATTAGTGGATTTTTCAATAAAAGTATCTAGTTCTAATAGTCTTGATTCTTCTTTTGCATTCAACACTTGATTATTTGATTTATTCATAAGTTCTAAAAGCTCTTTTTCAGAATCTTCTATCCGTTTTTTATAATGCTTAATTTGATTTTCTATTTTATCTAAAAATGTTGCATGAGCTTTATTCTCTCCATCTTTATCCATCAATCCTTTTATATAAACAATATTTACATCATCGCCATTAATAACCGCTTCATCATCAAATGAAGTCAAAACAAAACATGGAAAATCTATTTTATTTTTTAAAATTTCTCTTACTAAATCAATACCATCAAAACTAATATTTGCATTTTCTTCATGTAATTTATGGTCTGTAATAATTGCATCAAAATTTTCATTACTTATTTTTTCCATAAAATTCTCTAAAGTATTCTCTGGTATCTCAACAATAAGATTGAACTTTTTATCAATATCTTTCCTATGTACATATCTTTGAAACCTATGAATATCTGCTTTTACTTCATCTACAAATAATATTTTATATTTTGCCATTCTCATTCCTTTAAACTTTTCTTCTAGTAAATGTGATTCTTATTCCAAAGCCACCATTTGTAGGATATAACAATTTAATTTTACCATTATATTCTCTTACAATAGTATCAACTAGCCACATTCCTAATCCAGTACCAATTTCTTCTCCTGTATGTTCATTGCGTTTAGTTGTATACAGAGCTTTAAATATTTGAGTATGCTCTAAAATATCTTTAGATAATCCTTGACCATTATCATAATAATCCATGATAATCTCTTTAGTATTGCTTTTTATATTTATATTGATTTGTCTACTGTTGTTCTGTTTTTGCCTCATAAAAGAATCAATTGAATTTACAAGTAAGTTATTGAAAATACTATCTAAATCTATCTCTAAGGCTCTCATATCTAAATTTTCTTTATCAATATCATAGGTAAAATCAATCATTCGATTAGAAAAAATATTTTGCCAAGTTTGATTAAATGTTTCAAAGTATCCGTTAAAAAGCACTTTCTTTCTTTTTCGTTTATCTTTTTTTGCAGATTCAATAGAAAATTTTAACCAATTCTTTAATTTGCTATCCTGTTTTTTCATATCTTCGAGTAAGATATAAGGGTTTAAAAAATCAGGTGTATTTTCATAAAGTTTAGGTGGTGCTTTTTCTTCAATTAACTCTTTTAATTCATCAATTCTTCCTGATAAGACATCTCCTAAATTACCTAATTCATGTGTAAAAGATGCTGTTACAATGCCACTTGTAGCCATTCCTCTTAAAATTGTTTGTTCATTTTCCAATTGCTTAATTTTTTCTTGCTTTGTTTGAACAGTTTGAGCTAATACCACTTTTTCTTTATCTTCTTTTATTCTATTTTGACCTTCTTTTTTATTATTATTATTATTATTAAGAATTTTTTGAGTTATTTTTTTCTATCTCTTTTTCTGTAATAACATCTTTATGTATTTCATCATAGAACAAAAACATCTCTCTTGCAATTTTTGCTCTATCTTTTTCAAAAATTTCTAATATTCCTAAAAGTAATTGTTTAAAAATTTGAAAAGTCTTATTCTCTTGTAAACCCTCTCTACTAGACTTGTCTCTAAAATCAATATTATCTACTCTTGATATTTTAATCAAGCCTGCAATATTATCAGGTTCTGTTTTCCACTTTCCTGAAGGGTGTGATGTTGGTGCAGGATTTTTTGATTTTCTACCACCTAATCCTAACCAATCAAAGGCACTATCTTTAATCTCTCCATAAGGCCGAACTCTAAAGTCATCTCTAAAAAGTTTGATTCCTCCAAACTTATTTAACCAATATTGTCTCTCTTGTGATTGAAATTTCTCATAATAAAATTTTTCTAAATCAGGAGTGCTATATGTTCGCTTCATATAGTAAAAAGTAAAAGAAAACTCTCCAATTCTTTCAAAAATATTTTCTTTATCTATATCCTTGAATCCTGGTAATAATTCAGAGAATTTTCTCTGTGTTATCCAAAATCCTCTTTGAAAAATTTCTTTTGTATAGTTCTCTTTTTGCATATTATTTCTATCAAAAAACTTTGATGGAATTGTATCTAAATCATATTCATTACGATAAATAGTGATTTTGATATTTTGATTATTATCTGCTTCTGCAATAAGTTTATAATCGTAATCATCACAAATAGAACCTAATATTTCTCCATATTTTAATTTTTCTTCTTTACTGAATAAAAATAGTTGAAAAACACTCTCTTCTTTTGGAGGAACTAAAACCTCTAAATCATCAAAAACTTGTGAAATATAAAAGTCTTCCCAATTATCTCTAAGTTCTGTAACCTTTAACACAGTTCCATTATCAAAAGAGTATTTTTTGATAACTTCTTGAACTCGTTTATCATCTATCTCTGCTAAAATATACTCTTTTAAATTAAATACTTTTTTTGATTCTAAATCAGCAGTTATATCTTCAATAACCTTAGAGTCTGCATCATCAAATTCTTTCCAATTTACTTTCCAAATATAAGCTACACTTTCATCAATACTGTTATGTTTTGTGGTATCAAACTTAGTAGTCATCTCACATCTATCACCAAGCTTATCTAATGCAAAACGACCTATACCTTTAGCCCCTGCTTTCACTCTTCCAGTTTTTGTAAAATAATCATTAGCTTTATTATCAGTACCTATAGTCATCCAATAATCTTCAATTATTTTCTGTGTCATACCCTCACCAGCATCAATAATATATAAAGAATCTTTCTCTTTATCAAAATAGATTAAAGAAAGAGGACTGTCAGCATCATATCCATTTTTAACAAGCTCTATTATTGCACCCTTTGATGATGCAATATTTTCACGACCAATCAATCTTGCTGTTCTTGCTGATACTTTAAATGGGATTTTAGGCATATTTACTTCTTTTTATCTTTATATAATTATACCATTTCTTAGTCATAGACTTTCATAGGTATAAAAACTTCATCATCTAACTCTTCTACTAAAACTCTATCTGCACTCAGCATTGTAAATATCTCTCGCCATTTATCATCTTTAAACTTATGAGTATTACGAAGCCAAAGGGCATTGTTTTTCTCATTTCCGTTGGCTTGTGTATTTTCTGTTACTTGACACACTTGACGGAATCTACATGCTCCGTAACAGCCAGTACGACTCACTTTTATACGGTTTGCACCCTTGTTGAGTCCCATATCTTTAAGAATATCTCTTAGATGTGTAGCTCTATCATCTTTACCAGCTTTACCACATCGCTCATCATCACAAAGAAGAAGTAGCGTTTTATAGTGCATAATCGGGCGTTCGGGGTCATAATCTTTTGGTTTACAAGTGTACCCCTCAACTATCTCACTCCCCATCTCATTGACTCGAACTTCACCCTCTTTTACGGGGTTACTTCCATACTCTGATGAACTATGTGAATTTGTAAGACTACTTGCCATTGTACTTTCCTTTAAATTTTTTGTATAATAACATCTATTAAATCCTTTCGAGGCTCTTCTCTTCGTAAGAAGGAAAGTTACTACTTAGCATGATACTACTTTAACATCAGATTGATAATTATTTGAATTACTAACAGAAAGTTTAAGTGATTCAGTAGTGTCTATACTCCTTAAATTTTCTATTATCTTTTTTGCTAAATAAATGGTAAATGATGGTTCATCCCAACCTCGAACCCTATTTCTTAACATAAACATAGATGAAAAACCACCTATCATAAACTCATGATTATCTATATGACATACATCACCATTAGTGTGATTTTTATCTTTTGCAGGTATTACATTGTCTTTTAAGTCAGAAATAACATCTTTTAAAAATTGTTTTTCTTCAAACTCTTTTGGAAATTCAAAAGTGATATTTAGGTCATTTCTAAATCCGATAAAAAAGATTCTTTTTCTATCTTGTGGCACTTTATAATCATGAGCATTCATAAGTTTAAAAGATAAAGTATATCCACTGTTCATAAAATGATTTTTTATATTTTCTAAGGCTTCTTCATGTTTAGGGGCTAACATACCTGAAACATTCTCAGCTAAAAAGAATAGAGGTTTTTTATCTCTTAACACTCTTATAAATTCAAAAAATAGTTGCCCTCTATCATCTTTTATTCCTCTCGATTTTCCTGCTTCACTCCAACTCTGACAAGGAGGTCCACCAATAAGTCCTAAAGTTTCAGGAATTTCATCTGATGGTATTTTTGAGATACTTCTTTTATCTAAAGTTGTATTTGGAAAGTTTTTTTCAAATGTTTCCCAAATTTCTTTATCATATTCATTTGCCCAAATAGTTTTAAAACCTGCTTTTTCAAAACCTAAATCTAACCCTCCAGCACCTGAAAATAAAGATATGATATTCATAAGGCTAAACTTTAAAAACTAATAGTTTTGCATCTATTAATTGAACTGGATTATTTGGATTGTCAATATGCCACATACCTCTAATTCTTAAATCAGTAATACCTAGTGGATCAACTTTTTTAACTTTTCCCAACTCTTTAGTATCAGTAAATTCTACATCAGGTATTGTAGTTATACCACTTGAAATTGTATTTTTAATTCTTTCATAAGTCGATTTATCAGCACAAAAACAATCTCCATATACCAACCATAAAGATTTTAAATGAGATTGATTAACATATCCAATAGCATAAAGCATATCTTTTATACTTCACTTTTCAGACTCTTTACAAGCTTTTGTTATCATTGGACTATCTGCATAAAGTTTTTCTTTTGGATACGAACTATTTAATGCTATTGCACTATTTTTTGATTCTAGTTTTTTAATTTCTATTGCATCACTATTTCTTAACATTAAATCTGGTGGATTATTTTTATTCCCTTGGTAAGAATATATTTTTGATAATCTTTCTAATTTTACTTGATCATCAGTTCCATTTGTAGTACTTGCAAAAACATCTTTGATATAAGTTTCTAAGCCTTCACCCATATTATTTGCTCTATTATTATCTTGTGTTACATTAGTTATATCAACTTGATAATTATTGACTATGTTTATAAATGCTTTAATTATATTAGACATTATTTATTCATTCCTTCATATTTCTTTTTATCATTGCTTCTTAAATCTATTTCCCATTATACTTACCAAACTCCGAATCATAATCTTTTATGAGTCTGTAAGCTGCATGAAGAGAGGCAACTACCATTGTCGAAGCACCGTAACGACCTTCTAGGATAATACCCTCACAGTTGAAGTGTTCCATAAAATTACGACCATACTCTTTAGACTCTACTACATTTACAAAACCAACAGGGAAGAGAAGTAGGATGACATTATCTAGGTTTATCCTTAATCGTATGAGGGTATTTATCGCGGCATAGATGTATGTTGGAGCATTTCCACACGCTAGAACCATCGGCTCATCTTTGAACTTTTCTATGGCTAGTTCAACGGCTGCATAACTTCTTGTCGTTTCATTCTTTTTTGCCATCTCAAAAACTTCTGGCTCATTCACATAACAGATAACTTCATTCTCATACTTATCGAGGTAAAACTTACTCAATCCTGAGCGAATCATGTTGGTATCTACTATAAGTTTTGCTTTTCTCTCTAGTAAATCTTTTAGTTTTAGCATAGCATTGTCAGAGAAGTAGATGTTGTCTATCACTTGCTCAAAACATGTAGTTGTGTGGATGAGTCGCTCAACTAAAGCTCTTTCATTCTCATCAAACTTATCAAAGCCTTTATACTCTACTGCTTCTGCATGTATCATTTCAAAAGACTTAACACTTATCGCATCGCCTAGGTTTATTGGTGGTTCTTGGAGTTTAAAATTCATAAAGAGATTATACCCTATCTAATTCAAAAAAAACTTTTGATATAAATCAACTACTTTTTATTAAAATAATATTAGAATAATCATTATACTTTGAAGGTTGGTAATGCAGTTTTTTTTATTGTTCGTTCTCTTTTGTCTCTCTTTAAATGCAGAGGAGGAACTCTCTTCCCTTTTAAACTCTTACTAACATGAGTCAGAGCTCTCTAAAATAACCAAAAAAGAGGAAGCTGGTGTTGTTGATGTATATACTCGCCATGATTTAGAAGTTATGCAAGCTAAAACACTTGAAGATGTTTTAAGAATACTTCCTGGTTTTCACCTTACTCGTTCAAATACTAACTTAACATCTCTACAAAAACCAACACTTTCATCTGTGCAACTTACATCTATGAGACTCTACATAAATGACCACGATATGAGTTCAACTTCTTTTGGAAGTGCCGCTCTTATATGGGGTGAACTACCTATAGAGTATATTGACCATATTGAAATTTACAAGGGTGCATCTTCTATAGAGTTTGGAAATGAAGTGGGTTCTGTTATAATCAAACTTTACACTAAAACACCTCAACATGATGAGGGTGGAAAGATGCGTCTCTATGGAGACAATAAAGGAAGTCTAAACTTAGATACTTATGTAGCATCTAAAGTAGATGATTTCTCCTATTTTACCTATGCCAATATAAACAATATAAAGAGAACAGAGTACAACAATCTCTATCAAAATAATAATTATGCCCTTAAAAGTGACCATTCTGGACATAATCTTTATGCAAACTTACAGTATAAAAAGTGGATTTTAGAACTAGGAAGTTACTATAAGAGTAGTGATAATTTTTTAGGTATAGGTACAAACAGAACACCTACAGGTGGTGATTTTGATGCTTATCATATCTATATGCATCTTACAAAAACATTTCAAAACAGTATTAAATTACAAGTCTCTTATGATAAACTATCTTACGAAAGAGATTATATTGATCAAAATGGTATATCTATCGCCAATGCTCCTATTGTTAATGACTACAGTATTAAATTTAATGATGAAATATTTTCTACTACAGTTGAAAAGAAAATGAAATCGGAAAAGCATTCTTTACTTTTAGGCTCATTTTACAAAAGAAAAAAATTTACAGAACATGGAAACTTTCACAATAGTGATAACTCGTATCTCTACAATAACTCATTTTCAAATACTCTCAATCTCTACTCTGCTTATACAGAGTATATTTATAACTACAATGCTACAACAAGAGTAATAGCTTCACTTAAAGAGGACTTTTTTGAATACGATAAAGCAATTCCATCTAGGGATGAGCTATCAACAAAACTTGGTCTTATTAAAAAAATAGATGATTTTCAAATAAAAGCTTTTATAACAACGACTTATGTCCCTACAGCATTTTATCAACTCTATAATCCAACAAATACTCCTTATAAGACAAATCCAAACTTAGATAATATACACCTTACTATAGGAACACTTTCTCTAAAGTATAAAACAGATAAACAGAAGATAAAAGTAATCATTGCAAAGAATGAACTCAAAGATATTGTTATCTATAATTCTGCACTTCCTAATGGTTATGAAAACTCATCAAATGATGCACGTTATCTACGTCTTGATTTTAAATATACCTATCTTTTTGATTTAAACAATAAATTTGTTTTTGATATATTTAATGGAAAAAATGACAATCATGCTGCTAAAAGTCCTAAATATGGTTCTATAATACAACTTTTTTCAAAATATAAAAAGTTTGATATATATAATGAGCTTACCTATAAAAGTTCTTATGATTATCTAGGTATTTCACTTGATGCTTCATTAGATTATATTGCATCTATTAACTACCACTACACAAAAGATTTATCTGTTGGTCTTAGAGGGGAAAATATCTTTAATAGTGGTTATAAACAAGCATATGATGATTTGGACTATGCTATTCCTGTAACAGATCAAAAGATTTGGTTAAATCTGGAGTATCTGTTTTGAGAGCTTTACTATCTCTTCTCATACTAGTCTCTTTTCTATTTAGTTCAGATTTCAAAACTGAACAGAAGATTTATGGAGTTATTATCCATGCTCTGTTACCACAAAAAGGAGCAATAAAAGTATGGTCTGATGATAAATCAAAAGAAAAAATACTCTCTTTCATTGTAGGGGTAGAGTTTGTTTCTTCTCCAAAAGAAGCAGATTTTCTACTCTTAAGTAAAGGAGAAAAAGTTCAATCTAAAGGACTTACATTTGTTACAAACTTTCGACTTTTAGAAGCAGAGCAAAACTCAGTTATTGGTGGATTTTTTTGGCAAAAAGGAAGACCCAATATACTTTTTTTAAGAAAAAATTTACAGAAACATCATATCAAACTTCCACAATCTATGCAAGAGTACATAGAGGATAATCTTTGAAACATATAAAACAACTCTATACTTTTATTTTTATCTCTATTGTTTTAGCTATTGCTTATCTTTTCTTCTCTACAGCTCAAATTCAAAAAACTTTGAATAAAAATGTAGAAAATATTTTTATTCAAGGGGCAAAAAGTTTTGCTGAAAATATTAATGAAGAGATAACTACACATATCAAAAACGACCCCTATAAAGAACTCAAAAAGAACCCACAAATGCAAAAGAGAATGGAGCATGCACTCTCAATAATTGTCAATGAAACATATAAATATATATTTGTACTCTATAAAGATAAAAATGGAAACTATAGATACCTTTTAGATGGGAGTAAGGATAAGGCTCGCTTTAACCAGAGACTCTCTGTTGATAAAGAGTTATGGGACAAGGTTTATACTACGAAAACACCCCTTGTTATAAATCAAAAAAAATTAGATAATCTTTGGATTACATATCTTAAACCTGTAGTTATGAATCATAAAACAGTAGCTATCATTGCTCTTGATTTTTCAGCTGAACTTCCTCAAGATATTTATCATGCTATCAAACCTCTTAATAAAATATTTCTATACATTTTTATATCTATTGGGTTACTCATATTTATTTTGATTTATCAGAGTGTTGCAAATATAAAAATTAAAAAAGATAGCATAACAGACCCTCTTACACAGGCATACAACAGAAACTATCTTCGTGATTTACTTAAAAATATCAATATCGCAAAATACCAAATTATGATGCTAGATATTGACCACTTTAAGCAGGTAAATGACAACTATGGACATAAAACAGGAGATCATATCCTTGCTAATACTGCTAGAATTATACAAAATGAGATTCGTGAGGATGATATGCTTATTAGATTTGGAGGGGAAGAGTTTTTAATTTTTATTAAAAAGTCTCTTCCTCTTCCATCTCTTGCTTATGATATTGGAGAACGTATTCGTAAAAAGATAGAGATGACTCATTTTAACTATGAAGATAAAGAGTTACAAATTACACTTTCCATAGGTGTAGCCTGTCAACCTGAGCATTTTAAAACTGTCTCTTTAGCTATAAAGCATGCAGATGAGATGCTCTATATCGCTAAAAGAGAAGGAAGAAATCAAGTTATCTCTCATGCAACACATCAAGAAAATTCACCAGAGAGTGATAAGCGTTCTATTAACGATGTCAAAGCAGCCTTAGAAGAGAAAAGAATCATCTGTTTTTATCAGGCCATTTACAATGCTAAAACCAATACAATCATCAAATATGAAGCACTTGTACGCATGAGAGAAAAAGATGGTTCTATTACCCCTCCTATGCGATTTTTAGAAAGTATTATGTACACAAATGTCTATAATGATCTTACAAAAACTGTCTTAGATAATGTCTTTACTCAGATTAAAAAGAAAAAAATTCAGATTAGTACAAATCTTAACTTTTCAGACATTCTCGATAACAAAATTTTTGACCTTATCATCGCAGAACTCCAAGAGCATAAAGAACTCTCTTCTTGGCTTATTATAGAACTTTTAGAGTATGAACTTATAGAAGAAATCACGATTATTCAAAATCGTCTTCTACAGATAAAAGAATTTGGGGTTAAAATTGCTATAGATGATTTTGGAAGTGGCTATGCTAACTACTCTATCTTTAAACAACTTCCTATAGATATACTCAAAATTGATGGTTCACTTATCAAAGATATAGACACTTCGGAAACAAGTTATAAGATAACACACTCCATCGCTGTTTTAGCAAAAGAGTTAGGTATCACAACTGTTGCAGAGTTTGTTCACTCCAAAGAGGTTTTAGAGTGTGTAAAAACACTTCATATTGATGAACTACAAGGATTTTATCTCGCTAAACCCTCTCCTGATATACTATAAAACTATATCCACTTCTGTTTTTTCAACCAACGGAAGATAAACCATGCTATAGCAATATTGACTATCCATACAAAGAGGTAGCCATACTCCCAGTCTAACTCTGGCATATTTTTAAAGTTCATTCCATAGTTACCAACAACGAATGTCAAAGGAAGAAAAATTAGAGAGATAGCAGCAAGATGTTGCATCGCTTGGTTCATTCTGTTACTTAAAAACCCCATCAAGAGATTTTGGAGATACCCTGTTCTATCAAGATAGGACTTAGACTCGTGGATAAGATAAGAGAGATGCTCTTTTAAATCTATAAATTCATAATGCAACTCTTTACGAATAGTCACAGGAAAATGATTATATGTTTTGTTCACAATATCATTTGTCTGCACAGAGAGTTTAGCGATACGGTTAAGTGTTCTTCTTGCAAAATAGAGATCTTTTTGTATCTCTTTTTCATCCACCTCTTCAGAAAATATCTGATCCTCTATCATCTCTAGTTTATCTTCTAAACCATCAACAAGTCTCATACTATGATCGACAATAATATCTATCACCGTATAAGTCACATACTCAAGAGAATCTTCTTCCTCATAACGTTTATAGAGGTGAGAAACAACATTTTTTAAGATGGAACTCTCACGACTAAGAAAAATAAACTTATTTTGTGTGATAATAATAGCAATATTTTCATCATGATAAAGATTTTCATCCTCTTCATCTTCTAAAAAATATTTTAATATTATCAATTTAACATTTTTGTTCTGCTCGTAAGTAATACTCTGATCTTCATTATGAATATCTTCCATAAAGGTCTCAGGAAACTCCTCTTTTTCAAGCCATTTTGTAATAGTAACATTCTCTAACTGAGTAAAAATAACCTGCCGTTTATCCGAAAGAAACTCAATATGCTCTTTCTCAGTTTTATAGTAGTAGAGTCTGTCAGATAGAAGATACATACATAACCCTTATAAATTTTACAAATTATATCACCTATGCTATGAGGAGTATATTAAAAATACTCAAAGTGTATATAAATCATCTATCTTACTTAATAGTTTTATTTCGCCTCTTTAATCATTTGATCAATTAGAATAAATAATTTTTTACTCTCCTCTTCTGCTTTATTAAAATGGTTAATTACAGCACTAATATCTTGTAAACAGACTCCTGTTTTTACACATTTTAAGGCTTCAATAGCATTACTATGAATCGCGCTATGTGGTTGTTCTATTTGAGAATAAGTTGGAGTATTAGAAAAAAGTTTTTTTCCTATATCGTTCATCCATTTTCCAAAACGACAACTGTTATGGTCTGAAAGATTTTGATCTTGGTTGTTAAATACTCCATTATAAGCATTTACTTTAAACAAAATATGATCAAGTTTTGCTAATGTAGCAAAAAGTTCATAAGTTGTATGTTGATTATCTTGTTCAATCGTTTTGGAATTTTCAATTAATTTTTGTAATGTCACTTTAAAATTATCTAGGTTAGCTATTGAAGCATTAGCTTCAACTTCTAGTTTTTCACTATCTTCATGCATTACCGAAGAGTTTTGTTTCAATGTACTAATATTGATTTCTACTTCTGAAGTTGCTTTTTGTGTTCTCTCAGCTAGTTTTCTTACTTCATCAGCAACTACAGCAAAACCTCGTCCATGTTCTCCCGCACGAGCTGCTTCTATGGCAGCATTAAGTGCAAGTAAGTTTGTCTGATCTGAAATATCTTTAATAAGAGTAATAACTTCTGATATAGCAACAACACTACCATTTAGATCTTGGGCATTACTTCTAAGTCCATTTGCCATCTCTATAATTGATTCTATATTAAATATGCTATTTACATTCTCTTCTACTTCAGAAATAATCTCTAAACCTTCACGATTTAGTTTAGTAATTTCATCCTGTTTGTGCATATTTCCTTCAATCTCTTGTTGTACAAATGTAATATTGTCTATACAACCATTTGTAAGGTTTTGAGTAAGAGTATTTTTAAGTTTATTCTCTTCTTGAATATCTTTTATCTCTGCTTCTTTTAACTTGTAATTCTGATTTTCTAATTTAAGAGATTGCATCTCATTCTCTAGTGATTCTATTTTTTCTTTCAGTGCTTTATTCTCAGTTAAGAGCAATTTTTTAGAATTATTAAACAAAGTTATTATTATCCTTACTTTTAGTTATAAGTATTATACCCCCCTCCTTAAAAATAAACTGAATTTCATAATCTTTATGCTTCAAACTCTTTATTAAACATCTCAATACCCTTTTCACCAGTACAGTGTAAGCATGTGCGCACACCCTATCTCTTTAAGCTGTTTGATGGTCTCTCTTATCTTCATCGCTACGAAGAAGATGTTTTTCCCTAAGAAATCTTTAATAAGATATTCGGAAAAATAAGAGGGAAGAAAAAGAGTTACATTTGGGTTGAGTTCTATGATAGAGTGAGTGATAAAATAGTAATAACTTTACAAATAATTAGTAATAGTGTATAATACACTCATAATTCGCCTTCGGGCACACCCACTTTTTAAGTGGGGCTAAACAATCCCTTCAATTTTTCAACTATAACTTCAAAATCTTTTTTACTGATTACACCTGTTTTATTCATTAGTCGTTTAATGCTAAAAGTTCTAACTTACAGTATCATAGCTGAGTTTTTAGTCACTCCATTACTTTTATTACTGTATTCGAAACTGTAAAAATAATCATTATCTTTGATAGTGCTTGTAAGTGGTATGCCTATGAAAAGGTCATGAGTTAATTTTCTTATTATAATCACTGGGCGAGCGAAGTTGTCATTTTTACCATACTCTTCACTACCGATGTTTTGACCAATTTTAGCCCAAAAAATATCTCTTGGTTTTATACCAAGTTTTCGTTTATTACATTCTGTCCTTTTCTTGACTTCATTCCACTGGTTAAATTTATCCATAGTATCCATTTTTATTGTATTTTAGCAAAAATATAATGATTATTCGCCAAATTGTCAAATATACTACCCAAAAGAATTAAACAGTTTTTACTAAAATTTTTATGTTTTAAACTCTCTATTAAACATCTCAATACCCTTCTCACCCGTACAGTG
>Ga0256837_1001046_pt1 | contig 19935 bp, 18 predicted proteins | sample 4562384metaG_FD_185976 | JGI IMG/M metagenome (GOLD analysis project Ga0256837, IMG submission 185976) | Hydrothermal vent microbial communities from Guaymas Basin, Mexico - 4561-384 | ecosystem: Environmental > Aquatic > Marine > Hydrothermal vents | place: Mexico: Guaymas Basin | collected...
TGATGATGATTTAGCACTTGATGATGATTTAGATCTTGAGGAAGATGTTCAAGAAGAAGAACTAGAACTTCCAGATGAGTTAGAGCTTGATACTGAAGAAGATGATTTGGAACTTCCAGATGACTTGGAACTTGAAGAAGATATTGAAGAAGAGGAAGAAGAACCTGCAACTGAAGAAGAGATGGCACTCCCTGAAGATTTAGAACTTGAAGAGGAACTAGAACTTCCAGATGAGTTAGAGCTTGATACTGAAGAAGATGATTTGGAACTTCCAGATGACTTGGAGCTTGAAGAAGATACTCAAGAAGAGGAAGAAGAACCTGCAACTGAAGAAGAGATGGCACTCCCTGAAGATTTAGAACTTGATGCTGAAGAAGAGGATGTAGAAATCCCAGATACTGAGGATGATTTAGATCTAGAAACACAGATAGAGAGTGCTGTAAGTGAATTGAGCGAAGAGGATCTTGAGAGTGAAATTGGATTAGATGCTTTAGATGGTCTTACTACGAGAGATTTAAAACTTGCTATTGGTGAAGATATTGATGAAGAAACAGATGAAAGTTTAGAAGAAACTGCTAGTGAAGAAGTTGATGAAGCTGAAATATCTAGTGAAACTGAGGAAGAGAATGGAGAGGTTCAAGATGGTGTTGAACAACTTAAAAAACTTCTAGAAGCACTGAGCGATAAAAATGTAGCTGCTTCAATGAAGGGGATGAAAATTTCAATTAACATCACACTAGGTGATAACTCATGATAGAGCATAATGGTGTAGTACTCGTTCTTTCAGGTCCAAGTGGTGCTGGAAAAAGTTCTCTAATTAATAAAATATCTAATGAGATAGGTGAATACTATTTCTCTATATCAACGACAACTCGCCCTATGAGAGAGGGTGAAGAGGAGGGTATTCATTACCATTTTGTAGATGAAGAGGAGTTCAAAAAAGATATAGAAGAAGATCAATTTTTAGAACATGCTCTTGTCCATGGTAATTATTATGGAACATCACTTAAGCCAGTTCGTCAGGCTTTGAGTGAGGGAAAACTTGTCATCTTCGATATTGATGTTCAGGGAAACATGGCGATTAAAAATAGACTTGGTGATATCACGACATCTGTTTTTATAACACCACCAAGCTTAAGTGAGCTTAAGAAACGTCTGATGAACCGTTCTACTGATAGTCAAGAGGTGATAGAAAAACGCTTAGATATGGCAAAACGTGAGATTCAAAGAACAGCAGAATATGACTTTTTGATTATCAATGATGATCTAGATGTGGCAGCTGAAGTGTTACGTCAAATTGCTATCACTGCAAGATTAAAGATACCACATGATCGTATAAATGATTTTGTACAAAAGTGGGAAGATCTCTAAGTAAGAGAAGTTACAGCAAATGTGAGATATACTCACAAAATTAATTTTATATAAGGAAATATACTATGGGAATGCCTAGCGGAACAGAACTACTGATAATTTTTGGAATCATCGTTTTATTATTTGGTGCGAAAAAGATACCTGATTTAGCAAAAGGTCTTGGAAAAGGGATTAAAAACTTTAAAGAAGAGATGAAAGAGACAGATACTGTAGCAGCAGATGAGCCTAAAAAAGTTGAAGGTAGTGAAGAAGTAGCCTCTAGCGAAGCTCCTAAAAAAACTACAGAAGCTTAGTATAAATGAAACAACGTGTATCGGCGCTATTGCGCGAAAAGCTGGGTCGTGAGGTTGTTTTAGAAAAACCCCGTGATCGTTCTTTTGGTCACTTTGCAACTCCTATAGCTTTTTCACTTGCAAAAGAGCTTCGTAAATCACCAATGGTGATTGCTGAAGATATTGCTTCTTCATTTGGAGAGGTGGAAGAGTTCTCAAGTGTAGAATCTGTAAAAGGTTACTTAAACTTCCGTTTAAGTGAAAACTTTTTAGCAGAGTATGCATCTTGGGCATTAGAAAACCCTTCAGAATTTGCTAAGCAAGAAAAACAAGAAAAAATACTTTTAGAATTTGTTTCAGCTAACCCTACAGGACCTTTACATATTGGTCATGCACGTGGTGCTGTATATGGTGATACACTTTACCGTCTAGCAAAACATCTTGGCTATGATATTACAGCAGAGTACTATGTAAATGATGCTGGAAACCAGATAGACCTTCTTGGGCTTTCTATTCAACTCTATGCACGTGAGCATATCTTAGGGGAAGAGGTTGAGTATCCTGAGTCTTATTACCGTGGAGAGTATCTCGATGATTTAGCTAAGGGTGCACAAGAGAAATTTGGTAAAGAGATTTTTAGAGATGAATCTCGCCAAAAAGAGCTTGCAATGTGGGCTAAAGATAAAGTGATGGAGATTATTGTAGAATCTTTAGCCGCTACAAACATCCACTTTGATACTTTCGTAAATGAGTCTGGTCTATATAAAGACTGGGACAGAGTTATGAAAAAGATGGGCGATAATGTCTATGAGAAAGAGGGAAAACTTTGGATCAAGTCAGAATCAAAAGGGGATGATCACGATAGAGTGGTTGTTCGTGATGATGGTCGTCCAACTTACTTAGCGGGTGATATCGTCTACCATAACCAAAAATTTGAGCGTGGATACGATCACTATATTAATATCTGGGGAGCTGATCATCATGGTTATATCCCTCGTGTAAAAGCTGCTATAGACTTTTTAGGTTATGATTCAAGTAAACTAGAAGTACTTTTAGCACAAATGGTTTCACTTCTTAAAGATGGTGAACCGTATAAGATGAGTAAACGTGCTGGTAATGTGATACTTATGAGTGATATAGTTGAAGAGATAGGAAGCGATGCATTGCGTTTTATCTTCGCTTCTAAGAAGAGCGATACTGCCTTAGAGTTTGACCTTGCTGAGTTTAAAAAGCAAGATAGTTCAAACCCTATTTTCTACATCCAGTATGCTCATGCTCGTATTCAAACACTACTAAGCAAAGCGACTGTATCTCATGAAGATATAAACGGGGCATCTCTTAAAAACTTAGGGGAGAATGCAGATACACTTCTTTTTGATGCACTACTACTTCCTGAGGTTGTTGAAGATGCATTTAGCTCTCGTCAGGTACAAAAACTACCAGACTATCTAAAAGCTCTTGCAGCATCTCTACATAAGTTCTACTACGATGTTCGTATGATAGGCACAGAAGATGAAGCAAAACTACTAAAACTTCTTTTAGTAGTGGCACTAAGTCTTAAAACTGGTCTCTCTCTTATGGGAATCGAAGCTAAAGATAGAATGGAAAGAGAAGAAGGGGTTTAGACTCTTTTCTTTTTCTTTAATACTTTAACTATTAAAAGAGAATTATTTTAAAATATTTTAGAGTTATGTTGAGATTTTTGGCTCTGATATTATATAACCTTGTGCATAGTCAACACCCATTTTTTTAACATATTCATATACTTCTTTTGAGCAGACATACTCAGCTATGACTGGAATTCCTTTTTTATGTGCAAAATCTAAAATTGTTTGTGCAACAATTTGTGAACTTTTATTTTCAACAATATTTTTTATAAATGAACCATCTATCTTTATGAAGTCTATGTTTAAGTTATTTAATTGTCCAAAGTTGGAACACTCTGCACCAAAATCGTCTATAGCTAATTTACATCCTAAATCATGCAATTTATGAAGAATTTTTTGGATTTCTTTATTTTCTGAAATACTATTGTTTTCCAAAATTTCAAAGCATATCTTTTTTGTTTCAATTTGATATTTTTGAAGTATTTGTTGCACTGTTTTGAAAAATTTTGGATGTTTTAAATCATAATCACTTACATTGATTGTAAAGTTATAGTTTGATCTAGATACATTGCTACAGGCTGCATCAAACATAACTTTAAAAATTTCAAATAGCTGTCCACTATATCTAGCAGCATCTAAAAAATGATAAGGAGAATAAATTTTCCCTTTGTACTCAATTCTAACAAGTGTTTCATACTTCTCTATCTCTTGCGTTTGTATGTTTTTGATAGGCTGAAAATAAGCAAGCACTTTTTTGTGCTCAAGTGCATCACGGATACGTCCTGTCCATAAAGAGTTTGCATGAATTGTACGTAAGATATTTAGATCGTCACTATACTTTTGAACACTATTTTTTCCATGCAGCCTTGCTTCTTTAAAAGCAAATTCTGCTTTTTGGATGATATTTCCATAGTCATTGAGTACTATACCTAGAGTAGCAGTTAGATGTATAGAGATATTGTTTACTACAAACAGGTTATGGTAGATATCATCTTTTATTTTTATGATTTTTTCTTCAATTGATGAAGTGTCTTCTTGGAGGTAGAGCATTGCAAATATATCTGCTTCAAGATGAAATATTTGTGCATCTTTAGAGTATCTATTCTCTAAAAACTCTGAAAAAACATTTAAAACTTTATTTCCAAACTCAAAACCATTATGATTGTTAATAACACTAAAATCATCAATATTGAGCAAGATAAGAGATTTTTTTCCAACTGTACCAACATTTTCAGCAAGTTTTATCCTGTTTGGTAGACCTGAAATTTTATTGGTAGTCATCTTTTTGTACATTTTATCTTTATTGTCTTGAATATCCTTAAACTGTTGGTATTGTTTAACAGCTACACGAATAGTGTTAAAAAGTCTTTGCGATTCTATACATACCCGATCTCTATAATCATTAATATCGTAATGTTCAAGAATTTCATCTGCAGGAATTGGAGACTCTCCACTATCAATGATAATAATACGCATATTTTCATTCTCTAATGTATGTCGAATGTAGTTAACAAGCTCTAAACCTGCATCAGCAGTTTCCATCGATATATCTATAAAAGAGATGGCAATATCACTGTTTTTCTCTATGAGTTCTTTAGCTTCGGGGGCATTATGAGCATGTAATATCTTCACTTCTTTATTGGATATTATTAATCCATCAAGTGTCTTTGTTATTATCTCATGTAATGAAATATCATCATCAACAAGTAAAATTTCCAAAAAATCTATGGACATATCAGCCCTCCAATTCTCATCTATATATAAGATCTATTTGTTCATTTTAATACATTTAAACTAAAATTATATTGAATAACAATAACTAATGTAAGATTATTTTAGAAGTAGATTTCATTAAAAAAGAATTATCAGTGAGTATGAATTTAGCTTAGCGCTCCAAAACTACTCAAACTTTTTTTTGAGTATAATCTTCTAAGAAAATAAAAAAATCTTTTTTAGAGATAGGTTTTGAGTATAAATAGCCTTGCAGTATGTCACATTCCATATCGCGTAGCATATCGGCATGCTCTTGTGTCTCTACACCCTCTGCAACTGTTGTAAGACCTAATGAGTGTGCCATAGATATAATTGTTTGGGCAATGATTCTATCTTCTTCATCTTCTGTAATTCCCATAACAAAAGATTTGTCAATTTTAAGGGTATTGATTGGAAATTTTTTGAGATACGATAGAGAGGAATGCCCTGTTCCAAAATCATCAATGGCTATGGTAACACCAAGAGCTCTTAATTCAGATAAAATTCTAAGTGTATTATTCATATTTGACATCGATATAGACTCAGTAATTTCAAACTCTACCTGAGAGGGATCAATACTGTACTTACTTAGCATAGAAGCTATAAAGGGCACTAAATCAGAGTCTTGAAACTGTCTTGCAGAGAGATTGATTGCTATTTTTAGTCCAAGAATATTTTGCTTATTTAATTCTTGTATGGTTGCTATCGCGTTTTCAGTTATGAGATTGCCTAGCTCAATCATAACACCTGTACTTTCAGCTATATAGATAAAATCATCTGGGTAGATAAGCCCTTTGGTAGGGTGGTTCCATCTTACAAGTGCTTCAGCACCTTTAACTAACTTGCTATCTGCATCAATTTTAGCTTGGTAATAGACCTCTATTTGAGATTTACTTTTTATAGCTTCAGTTAAATCTTGCTCAAGAGTTAATTGTTTATCTATAAAATTACCCATTGATTGAGAGTATATTTGGTATTTATTTCTTCCAGAATTTTTTGCTTCATACATTGCTGTATCTGCATTTCTAATAAGATCATCAGAGTTTTTTCCATGCTCAGGGTAGATGGCAAAACCTATGCTTGAGGTAATATAAAGCTGATGAGTGTTTATAGTGTGTTTCGTTTGTAGTGCTTGTTGTATTTTATGTACAACCTTGTATACATTCTCTTCATTTTCAATATTTGGCAATAAAATAAGAAACTCATCCCCTCCAAGTCGAGATAAAGTGTCAGATTCTCTAAGTTGTGCTTGTAAAAGTTTTGCAATATAGATAAGCAATTCATCCCCTACACTATGACCTAAAGTATCGTTTATAAGCTTAAAATGATCAAGGTCTAAAAAGATGACAGCTAGTTTTGTATTTTCTCTTTTGGCTATTTGTATATTGTATAACATTCTTTCTTTTAAGAGTAATCTATTCGCTAAACCTGTTAATGAATCATAATAGGCTAATTTTTCAATTGTTTTTTTATTTTCAATGTCGGCAGTAATGTCCATACTAATTGCAGTGAGTTTTATACTAGCATCTTGTTTTTTTCTTACTTTTCCTCTTGTTTGCATATAAATTATTTTATTGTTTTGTGTTTTTAGTGCATAGGTGATATCAAATTTAGAACCATTTTTTATGGCCAAGTTAAGTATATGCTGTACCCGTGAAAAGTCCTCTTGTACAATTAAATTTAGGAACTCTTCCCATGTAAATTTTTTGTTTAATTTTATACCAAGTATCCTATAATATTCATCGCTTAAAACAAAAGTATTATTTGTTATATCGTAGTCTAAACTTCCAACTTTCGCCATTCTTTGTGCATCTTTTAGATGTGCTTGACTTTGAAATATTTTACTATTAAGCATTTGTAGCTCATTTAAAAAGAGAATGATGTTGTCTATCATAATATTTGCTGATTTTGAAATAGAGGAGATTTCATTTTTTTTAGAAGTATCTAAATTAAGTTTTTTAGGGTTTTTAGGTGTAAAACTCTTAAGAGATCGATCTAATAATGTAAGCTCCTTAAGAGAGCTATAAAGAAAATAGCTTAAAAAAAGTATGAATAAAAAAAAGATTGCAAGACCAAAGAAATACCATCTGTTAAATTGATCCATATATGCTTTAAGTTCTTGATTGGAGTAAACAATATTGAGCTTACCCATTTTTTCTTGTGTAGCAGGGTCTATAAGATCTACTGTTGTAAAAAGTTCACCCTTTGAATGGTATTCTTGTATTGTTGTGTTATGGTGAGAATAGATTTTTGGTTTATTATTTATTCTTTTTATTTCAATGAGTAAAACATTTGGATTGTTTAGTGCTTTCTCTGCTATCTCAGATACAGCTTCATCAAATCCGTAACTTACATTTAAAGCAATAGTAGGTGCAATATAGTCTGCAATAATAGAGATTTTTTCTTTTTCTTGTGTAGAGTAAGCTTTTTGAAAAACATCTTGTACCACAAATGTTACAAAAAGTAAGAACACAGTAGCAAATATAACAATAGATACGATAGCTTTAAAAGTAATAGAATATATATTTAATTTAGGCAAAATCACAACTTTTAGTAGTTATTAGCACTCTATTTAGAGGAAGTGGTATAGTATCTGTATAGATGACTGATATATCAATTAAAATTGGTCTAAGAGATATATTGTTCTCCCTGATGGCTTCTAGGTTTAGCAAAGGTTTTGTCTTTTTACCTACCTCTAAAGAGATCATAATGCCATATTTCAAGTCCTCTTTAGTGTAAGCAAAAGTAATGGCATTGTCTTTATTTGCTTTTTGTACAGCTTTTTGTGTGTTATGTTTTGTAGATGGAAATATGTAGTACATATTGGCATGTGCATTATCAATTTTATTGTAATTTACAAGTTGTATATCAAGCTTATAGGAATTTATTCCATTTTTATATTTTTTTAAAATTTGTTTTTTAAGAAATTGAGCACTTTTATACTCTCCTCTTTCGTACACAAGAGCAATAGATATGGTTTTGTCTATACTCTTTTTTTGAAAGTTATAATCCATAAGGTATATTTTTGGGAGAAGTAATGCATGCATATTTAGTAAAGATTCATTAATATGAGATGCATATATAGAAGTGATAAATGTTATGAAAATAAAAAATGCTTTCATGTTAAAATTCCATATTTGCTTTTAGCAAAATATTTCTTCCACCAGCATAAAAATTATTGCTAGTGCTATGTTGAGGAAGTGCATAGTATGTCCCTCTGTTGAAAAGATCTTTAACAATAAGGCGTAGTGTGAAATCTTTGTATACATAAGAGATTGTTTGGTCGTAGAGTACAGAACTAGAAAAGTTACTTCTTAAATCACCTTCCGCACGTTTAGATGAAGATATATATTTAATAAGTGAACCTATATTAAATCCATTACCAATATCGTAATATAGAGCAGTGGAGGCTAAAATATTGGCAATATCAGGGAGAGACTTTCCATCTGCATCTTTTGCATTAACATAACTAGCTAAAAAATTTATCTCTATATTATTGTTAGGTGTGTAATCTGTTTCTAATTCAATTCCATAAAATTTATTTTTACTATTTTGTATATATTTGTTATTTATGAGATCTTTTGTTATAAGGTCTTTTATTTGACTTATGTATGTATTTATTTTTAGCTTATAGTCTTGATTTTCTTTAAAGACCATACCAAATTCAAGAGTATCCGATTTTTCAGCTTTTAGTGTATTGTTAGAGGTGAGTTCTACCCATGATGGTGCTCTAAATGCATGAGAATATTGAGCTTTAAATCTTATAATATCTGTTGCTCTATACACGATTCCTAGACTTGGAGAGATAGAGTCTCCAAAATCATTGTAGTTGTCATATCGTAAGCCTGCAGATATATCTATATCTGATGCTATGGCATATTGGTCATTAAGATAGAGTGAAATGGTATCTCTTTGTAGATTAGGATCTGAAATAGGATTACCTATTGAAAAATTACTTTTGAGTGTTTTTGCATGCTCATATTTAAAACCAAGTAAAAGGTCATTGTTTTCTAAACTTTTGGAATTGAAATCTGCTTGTGCATAGTAACTGTTTTCAGAGTAGTTTGCATGAAGGCTACTGAGTAAAGCAGGATGGGCAGCATCAACATCCTGAGTATATTTTGTATATCCTGCTAGGAGTTTAATGCTGTTATGTTTAGAGAAAGAATTTACATATGATAGTTCACTAAAAATTGTACGATTAAGATTACTTAGTTTACTAAGTGAAGTATCTGGAACTCCTAAAACACCATATGCATTACCAGCTTTAGTTTGAGTTAAACGTGAGATGAACCCGAAATGTTCATTAGAAATTTTTAGACCCACAGAGTAGTTTTTAATATGTTCATCAATATCTCTTACTTGCTTCTCATTTTTTTGATAATAGCTGTCTAAGGCAATATGAAAGTCAGAGATATCTCCTGAAACTAAAGCACCACCTTTTTGATTATGATAACTTCCAACAGATAAGAAAGCCTCATTTTGAGTTTCTCTATTTGCACTTTTAGTAATAATATTGATAACACCACTAATAGCCCCTGAGCCATAAAGGACAGACCCTGCACCACGAATAACTTCTATGCGTTCAACAAGTTCTAAAGGAAATTCAAGGTAATGATAGATGGAACCGCGATAGGAATTGTTTATAGTAACCCCATCAACCATAAGTTTCACTTCACCCTTTTGTGAAACGCCACGAAATACAACAACAGGAACACCAGAGATTTCGCGTTTAGTTTGTACACCTGGAACTTGCGAGAGAGCTTCAAAAACAGTATCTATACCAATTTTTTGAAGTTTATCACTTTGCAATATAGTAATAAAAGAGGGGACATCATCGATGTTGAGTTTTGTTTTGGTGGCAATTTCACTTACTTCATCAAGGCTAGATAAAAAATCTGTTTCCAAATCTATATCTTCATTTGCTAGAACTAAATTGACTAATAACAAAAAAGATAATAAAGATTTCATGATTTTTCCTAACAATATTAGTTTATAATAGAATTATAAACTAATTTAACTTAATTAGTAAAATTATTTTAAAAGTTTAGACCCTCTTAGTTGAGAATAAAGTTCTAATACCCTATCTGCTCTATCTTTTGGAATTTGAATGAGAAGAGGTTTTTTCTTTTTATCTAGCCAGTTTACTATTTTTTTTAAATCGTTATATTTCATAGAAGTACATCCAGCAGTACCGGCACCCTGAAACTTTTCAATATGTAAAAATATGCAAGAACCTCTTTTGTTTTGAGCTTTTGGGTTATGTTTTACCACTACACCAATAGTATATTGTTTGTCATCGCGTTTCATATGCTCAAAGCTTTTTTCATCTCCATGGGCTTGAATGATTTGGTTATAGAAGGGAGAGTGTGTATCATCTACACAAATTAAATCTTCTGATGCAAATAAATAGGGCATCTTATAGTTCCCGTTTTTTGCATAACCGAAAATATCGCTGAGTTTAAAGATACCTGCAGGAGCTTTTTTATCACCTTCATATTTGAGTGCTTCACCTTTTTTAAGAGGAAAATTATACTCTCCTATTCCCCAGCCTAAGCCATTTTTACCAAGGTTTACATCTATGGTGTCAAAAACTTTTTTTCCATCTTCATAACACTCAAGTTTTGCTTTGGAAGTGCTCATATTATCACTTACAACAAGGATTATTTGCTCAGATGAAAAGAGGTGAATTGAAATAATTAGTAAAATTAAGAAACTTTTTATCATAATGTATGGTACTATTAGAAAGATGTGATTTAAATTAATTTTTGGAAAAAATATTATGAGTATAAAAATTAGAAATGCAAAGAGTGATGATGCTCCTTTTTTAGCACAGATGATACTGCAAAGTTCTCGTGCTGGTAAAAAGGATGGAATGTTTGATTTGGTCTTTGAAACAAACGATGATAAGATTCTTTTAGAAAAGCTAGCAAAGCTAACTCAGACAGAAGCAAAAAACTACTGCCATTTTAGAAACTTTTTAATTGCAGAGCTTGATGGGAAAAGTGTGGGGACACTCTGTGCTTATGAGCCACGTATTGCTACAAAAGATGAGTTTGTAGCTGCTCTTCGTGAAGTTGGATGTGGGGAGAGTGTTGAAGAGATTCTTGAGCCTTTCTACAGCTGTGAGTTTTCACTAAATAAACGCACACTTATGTTTGATTTTATGGAGGAGTTAGAGGGCTTTATTGATGTTGGTGTTTTAAAAGCACTGATGCAAAAATCACTTCTCACTGCAAGACTCAAAGGGTATAGAATTGCCCAAACTATCATTGAAATTGGCTCACTAGAATCAGAGCTGTTTTATAAAAAACTTGGCTTTCATAAAGTAGATCAGATAGAGTGTGAACTCTATAAGGAAAAATTTGGCCGTGCAGGCCTTATGCTTTTAGCAACTGAGTTCTAAGGTTTATCCATAGAACTCTCTTACACCTCTCTTTTTCCATCGCTTATAGCAATTTTTCTAGCACTCTATACCAAAAATGTTTTTGTCTCACTTTTTGGTGGTGTTCTCCTTGGCTTACTTCTTCTTCATAATTTTAACCCTTTAGAGAGTATCTCTGCTGTCATCTCACTTTTCTCTATGCTTTTACAAGAAGCTTGGATCTTAAAAACTCTCGCCTTTGCTATTTTAGTTGGAAGTGTGATGAAACTTTTAGAAAAAGGTGGAGGTATAGAGGCCTTTGTTTATTATATGGAAAATCAAAAAAGTCTTGTTAAAGATCAACGCTCAGCTTTGCTTGTACCTTTTTTCATAGGTGTTTTTATTTTTATTGAATCTTCTATCACCTCTTTGATTGCTGGAGCTGTTGGAAAACCGCTTTGTCAAAGTCAAAAAATATCTTCAGAAAAATTAGCCTTTGTTTGTGATAGTACCTCCGCTCCTGTAAGTTCACTTATAGTTCTCAATGGTTGGGGTGCACTACTTCTTGGATTGATAACTACTCAGATAGAGAATGGGATGATAAGTGGAGAGAGTGTAGAGATATTGATTGACTCTGTTTTGTATAATTTTTATGCGATGAGTGCCTTAATGGTTACTTTTCTTACTATCTGGTTTGGCATAGATTTAGGAGCAATGAAAAAGGCTAAGTTTAAGCCCTCAAAGCAAAACTATAAAACCTCTTCAGATAAATCTATGGGACTGATGCTTTACCCTATACTCCTTATGATAGGGAGTGTCTTTTTCTATCTTTATATAACAGGTGATGGAGATATCCTCAAAGGGAGTGGCTCAAGCTCTATCTTTTACACGATGCTTACAACACTGTTCTTTATACTAGTGTATTATCTAGGTACAAAAAGTATGGATATAAAAGAGTATAGTAGTAGTGTTTATAAAGGGGCTAAACAGCTTTTTCCAATCGCTATGATTTTGTTGATGGCATTTGCGATAGGGGAGGTGACTTCACAGTTACACACAGGACTCTACCTTGCTTCTTTAGCAAGTGATAATGTCAGTGTCTATCTTTTAGCTTCACTTATCTTTACTTTAAGTGGTATTATCGCATTTTCTACTGGGACATCTTGGGGGACTTTTTCTATTATGATCCCCATAGCAGTACCAATGGCTGTTGGTTTAGATGCAAATGTTGCTTTGGCGATAGGGGCTGTTGTAAGTGGTGGCGTTTTTGGAGATCACTGCTCGCCTATCTCTGATACGACCATTATATCTTCTATGGCGAGTGAGTGTGATGTGGTTGCACATGTAAAAACACAACTCCCTTATGCACTTATAAGTGGAGGGGTGGCGTTTTTACTTTTTATACTTTTTAGTTTCCTAACACATGGTTGATGGAGTATCGAAGGTCATCATCAAGATTATCCATAGAGCTTAACATCCATCGTAGGTAACCTGCATCTTCGTGTGCCACATCGGCTAAATCTTTCCCCTTATGTTTTCCAAAACGAAATGTTTTTACTAAGATAGGAGTCGCTGTTAAATCTACCATCTTTTCAACTGGATTCTCTTCAGGAAATGCAGCACTAACTGCCTCTTTGAGTTTTGAAAGAAAAAGTTTAAGAACAAGTACATCACCGATGGCATCGTGAGCTTTAACCACTATGCCAAGTGCTGCTGCTTCTTGTTCCTCTTGTTTATAAAGTTCCATTTTGTAACGAAAATATTGAAGTCTATGTGCTTCTTCATCAGGAAGAACATGTTTAGCAACTCTAAGGGTATCTATCACTTTCATTTGAGTGTTAAAACCCTCTTTTTCAAGCATACCTAAGTCAAAAGGAGCATTGTGGATGATGATGTAGTTCTCTGGAGTGTTGAGCTCAAGAAGGCGTTTATATGCTGGCGTTTCAACACAAAGAGGTTTTCCCTCTATCATATCTTCGGTGATACCATGCACCTCCATAGCCCCATAGCTAATGGGAATGCCACAAGAACAAAATTCATTGTGTACTTCTATCTCTTTTGCACCTAAAACCATATAACCGAGTTGTATGATTCTATCTGTTTCACCTGTACCTGTTGTTTCTGTATCTAGTATGATGTATTGTTTTGCCATTATCTCTTACTTTTAAAATTTACTTGAAACTCTTTCGTTTCATTTGCTGGAATTGTAAGTGTAAATGTAACTAAATTTCCCTTAGTAAATCTGTATTTTTCTTTTGTTGTTACATGCGAATCACTGTTTTTATTGAAAGGGATAAAAAGGGTGACCTGTTTTGGCTCATCTGAGTGATTGGCAAGAGTGTATTTGACACTTACATCAAAACGCTCTTTTGTGTCATCGCGTTTGAGAAGTGTTTGTTTGACTTTAAGGTCAAAATTGGTTCCAAGTTTGAGTTTTATGGGAGTGTCTTTAGGAGTATGGGAGATATTTGTTTCCCCTAAAAGCACTTTTTTCCCTTCAAGTGTTCCATAGGTTCTTATTATCCCCTTTGGTAGAGCCATAGTAAGCTTTTCTAATGAGACATATTGGAGTACATCACTTTTTCTCTCACCCATTAAGTAGAGTGGATTGTTAAGTGTCGCTTCATAGTTTTTTGTTGTAGGGATATTGTCTTGGGAAAGAAATTTTATCTGAGTTTTTTCATTGTTTGCAAGATTGACTTTAAAAGGGATAGTATAGAAGTGATACCCCTCAAATGCTTTATGTGCAACTTGTGGTGCATCTGCCATCACACTTACCGCTCTTGCTTTATAGAGACGAATATTTTGTTGTGGAGCACGGTTTAGATCACCAGCTAAAAGAGAAAGAGTTGTGTTTTTAAAAGCTTTTCCTGAACGGTTGTTAATACTGATCCATCCATTTAGACTACTAGTTTTTTCATTTAGATTGAGTATATAGTCACTTTTAAAAGTGATATTTTTGATGAGGTAATCTAACTCTAAAGAGGTATCTAAATCTTTAGAAGCATTGATATTCCATACGAGTGAGGGCTTAGTTATAAGCTCTGAAGGGATGGTGTCAAATTGTATATCTTTACTTTGAACAGTGATGATTTTATAATCAAGTGTTTTTACAATAGCTTGTGAGCCATTATGTGAGAGGAGAGTCGCAGAGATGATTTGAAATTCATTTCTATTTTTAAGTCGTCTTACCTCTACCTTTTTTCCTATATGTGCATCAAGAAGTTTTGCTTGTGTGAGTTTGTCGTAGCGATATTGCTGTGAAAAAAGAGTAACACTTGGATCTATACTAATATTGACAGAGTCAGTGTTTATACTACTTGCAACATCCTCGTAGTTTATAGAAGTGTCATTTTTTCTTAAAGAAAGGTCGCGTTTTTCATGTACTAATCCAACATTAGAATTGTAAATGATTAAAGAATTTTCTTGAACAGGGGAGAGTGTAGCAGCTACTACATAGCTTGAAAGCATAAGTGATGTAAAAATGATTTTTTTCATAGGTATCCTTTAGAAGATATGATACACTTATAAAAAAAATAAAAGGTAATCATTGATCTCATCACCTCTTTTTTATCTTTTTACTCTGGCGTTTATAGCTACAGCCTTTGCTCTTTTAGAGAGTAAGGCAAATTTGAAAATTTTCAAGTTTATCCCCGCTGTAGTTATGATTTATGCTTTGAGTATGTTTCTCGCTTCTCAAAATCTTTTTGCCCACACACAAGAGATGAAAGATATCTACATAAATACAAAAACAAATCTACTTCCAGCTATGCTTTTTTTGATGCTTCTTCAAGTTGATTTTAAACATTTTTTTAAACTTGGAAGATCTTTACTTATCGCTTATATATTAGCAGTACTCTCTATCGCGTTTGGCTTCATAATAGTTGTGTACCTCTTTCATTTTTCAGCAGATGCTGCAGGTGCCTTTGGAGCATTGGCAGGAAGCTGGATGGGTGGTACTGCCAATATGATAGCAGTAGGTTCAGCTTTAAATGTCAGTGAAGATGCCTTTGCTTATGCTCTTGTAGTAGATAGTGTTAATTATACTTTATGGGTTGTGCTTCTTCTGTTTTTAGTCCCTTTTGCAAAGCATTTTAACACTTGGACGAAGAGTGAGGAGAATCTCGCCTTTTTAGAGAGTATAGGGTGTGCTTGTACTATAGGGGCAAAACGCTACTGGCTTTTTATAGCATTGAGTATCTTTATGGCATTTTTTGTAAATTTTATAGCTTATAGTGGTTTTAATATTCTCAACCATACAACGACCATAGTAATCTTAGCAACTTTTTTTGGAATACTAGGCTCTTTTACAAAACTCAGAGAGATTAACGGTTCTGGAGAAGTCGCTACTACTATGCTTTATATCCTCATTGCATTGATTGGTTCTCGTGCTGTGATTGAAAACTTCTCAGAGATCTTTATCTATGTCGTGGCTGGTTTTTGTATTTTGCTTATCCATGCTCTTATAATGCTTATGGGTGCAAAGGTATTTAAACTTGATCTCTTTAGTATAGCAATCGCTTCTTTGGCAAATATAGGGGGAGTAGCCTCTGCCCCTATACTTGCAGCTACTTACAATAAAGCACTTGTCAGTGTTGGTGTTTTGATGGCAATTATGGGTTACTTGATAGGTACCTTTGGTGGACTTCTTGTGGGCAATATACTCTTAAAGGTTGTAGGATGAAGATAAAAAAGATAACAACACAGATACAAACGATACCCTTAGAGATCCCCTTTGTTACAGCACTGAGACGAGTTGAGAATGTGGAGTTTATTCGTGTATGTATACTTTTGGAGAGTGGATTAAGTGCTTTAGGGGAAGCTCCTGCGACCAAAGCAATTACAGGGGAGGACTTAGAGAGTATTAATCATGCCATCAGCCATCATAAAAAAGATTTTCTCTCTCAAACAGTTGAGGAAGCCTTAGAACTTCTCCATCAACTTCCTATTGGTTCTAGTGCTAAAGCAGCTCTTGATATGGCACTTGTATCGCTTCAAGCTCAAGAGAGTGCACAAGAGCTTTATGAGTACTTAGGTGCAAAGCAAGAGGAGAAGATTGAGACTGATATCACCATCAGTCTTAACTCTCAAAAGGAGATGCTCAAAGATGCAAAAGAGGCTTATAAAAATGGTTTTTATATATTAAAAGTAAAATTAGGAAGTGATATAGATCATGCTATAGAAACAACCAAAGCCCTCTCTTTGTCAGTACCAAAAGCAAAACTTCTTATCGATGCCAATCAGGCATGGAGTGTTGAGAAAAGCTTGCAGTATATAGATACTATAGAACCAAAGAAGATAGAACTTATAGAACAGCCAGTAAAAGCAGAAGATTTAGAGGGACTCAAACAAATCACTCAAAAGAGTACTGTACCAATCCTTGCGGATGAGGCAGCATTTAGTTTAAAAGATGTAAAGTATATAGTTGAAAACAATATAGCAGATATGATAAATATTAAACTTATGAAGTGTGGTGGAATCACTAAGGCTGTGGAGATTTTAGAATATGCTAGAGAAAAAGGTGTGAAATGTATGTTGGGTTCTATGTTGGAGGGGCCAACTTCTATATATGCAGCAGAGTGTTTAGCAATGGCATATAAAGATGTCATAAAGTATGTGGACCTTGATAGCCCACATCTTTATAAGAAGGGATTTATGGTCTAATAAAGTCCAAATCTTCCATCATTGCGTTTGTAAAGAACGCGAGTTTTATCTTCGTTGTCTAAAAAGATTTCAAACATTTTTCCACTCTCTTTGAGGTCATTAAGAACATCTTCAACCTCACGAGGTTTGTAAAGATCAAGTTCTACTGGAACGATCTCATCTTCTTGAGCTTCACTAGCTTCTTTTACATCAACAACTTCAGCTTTAGCTTCATTGAGTCCAATTTTATGGTGGTTTGTATCTTTGTCATGCATACGACGAAGTGCTTTTTGAGCACGTCCAATAGCAAGATCAATGGCAGTATAAAGATCCATATCGCTTTGTTTAATAATTACAGAGTTCTTATGAGCAAGGTTGATTACAAACTCAACAACAGAGTGCTCTTTACCTTTTTTTGTTTGTGTAGAAGCAACAACATTCACAGAGATGATGTCCATATTATATTTGCTAAGTGTGTCGATAGATGTAGTCATATGTGCTTTTATAGCATCTGTCAGTTCAAGTTGTCTACCTGTAAGTGATACATTCATAGTAAAATCCTTTTAATTGTTATATGTTTGATTATAACATTAAAAGGTTTCTAAAAACTTATATTTTACAATTTTTGTATAGTTCTTCTAAAATATCTTATGGGTTCAGTAGTTACTGTTGGATCGGTAACACTTACGGCTACATCTATAAGGATAGAACCGTTCTGTTCGGGTGTGGTGACAGTAGTATATGTTTGTGCTGCAGTACATGGAGATGGGTTAGTATATATGTATCGTAATGATATATTGATATCATAGATAGTATCTTGAGTAAAGTTGAGATTATTTGTATGAGTACATGGGCCATCTTGTGCTATACGTAAAAGTGCATATTCTGCAGCACTTTTAGCAAGTAGAGTTGACTCTTCATAAAGATACAAGTCATTTGTTCTTTTTGTTGTTTGTGTTGTGAGTGACATCGAAAGAGCCATAATAGTAGCGATGATAACTATTACAGCGATGGCCATAATAAGAGCCATACCGTTTTTATGGTTATGTCTTAAAATACTGTTTTTTCTTTGCATAAAGAATACCCCGCTCCATCATTTACACCATCTATAACGGTACTTTTTGTACACACTTGAATCTTCATAATAGAACCTATAGCAGTAAACTGAAAAGTACTTACATTTTCCATAATGATAGCATTTTTTACAGGAATACCTGCACTGTTAAACTGATCTCCATTTCCATCACCATTTCGATCTTTCCAAGGTTGGTAGTTCCAGTAGAGTCTTAATGTCCCTAAGTTATTTGCTCCAGGTTCATAGACAATAGCATAGGCTGTCCATGCTAGTTTATAGTACTCATAAACATCAGTTCCTGAAAAGTCTCCAACAAATGGAAGAAACCTATCAGCTTGTCCAGCAAGATTTGATATAGGATGCATAGCTCCATCTTGTGTATTGATTGCTGTAAGATTTCCATCCCATCCATAGCCTGTTTGTATATCGCTGTTGGCGCCTACGAAAAACAGGGCAGCATCTACTATAGAACTATTTGTATCGGATAAATCACTAATGAGGGCATTTGTAGCATTTGTATCAGTCCCTGGAGAAACCAACATATTTATACCTGCATTAGTATTGTTTAAATCAATAATTCCACTCCAATTAGGATTAGTATTTAAACGTCCTTGAAACCCTTCATAATCATAACCTACCCATTCCAAAACTGTATAACTTGCTGCTGTGCCATCAGCATTAGCTATGGCTACAGGTGCTGCTGGTGGTACACCTGTTCTTGCAATGACTGAATCTTTTATGCGGTTTTTGAGTCTTGCAGCAATTAGCTCAACGGCTGCACCACTATTTGCTTGGAGCTCATGGTTTACCTTAGAGAAGATAAAGTCTCTATAAGCTTGTGCTAAAAACTCTACACCAAACTTGCCAATAATCCCCATAATAACAATGACAAATATGAGCTCGATCATGGTAAAAGCACTACGTTTGAGCATTAATATTCCTTCTTATAAAAGTCTATTTCACCAATATTAGCACTATATGTAAATAAAGAAGTGATTATAGTGTTGGTGTCGCTATCAACGATCGTAACAGTAATACGTTTCATATCATTGTCATTTTGCCCATCAAAAAAAGCAGGGCGAGTGACTGTAACATTAGAATCGTAATGGTGTTTATAGCCTGTACTATTAATTGTAGTATCAATAAATATGTTAGTTGCTCCATGAACAGAGTCATCTAAAGAAGTAACTCCATTATTAACACTTGCATCAGCAGGAGTAGTTAGATTACTATCAAGACATTTTCTATGAAGTGGTTGTACAATATGTCCCGGCATATATCTATAAGAAGGTAGCGAAGAGTTGTTCTCACAGTTACCCATATGGTCAATAACTCTTGCAAAGGTATCTAAGCTTCCTGGTTCAAAAGAGTTGTCATCCCAGTGTGCTGTTGTAACTTCATTAAGTTCTGTAGCTGCTGCAAAAACTGCCTCTTGAACTATGGCACTATCTATACCTTTAAATATAACCTGTTTCATCATAGGAAGTGAAACAACTGCAATAGCAATAATAACAATAGCAAAAATAAGTTCAATAAAGGTAAAGGCAGACCTTCTTACCACATAGTTCTCCTATTTGTTTTTTGGGTTGCATTAAAGTTTGTTGTTGTATTTGTTTCATGTTGTCCAGCCCAAGAGTTTTGAGCATCAGTAAACTCAACTTCAAACTCATTTGTTGTTGCTCCGGCATTGTATTTGTTGTAGATCAACCATGTAGATGCATTGTTTTCCATTGTAGTTTTAAACGGATACCCTTTTGTCGCAGCAGAGTTATAAGTGAGGTTGGATGTAGCAGGAGCTATCCCAGCAGCAGCTGCAGCTGTAACATCATTAGCACCATTTTTTTGAGAGAT
>Ga0256837_1001047_pt1 | contig 19910 bp, 14 predicted proteins | sample 4562384metaG_FD_185976 | JGI IMG/M metagenome (GOLD analysis project Ga0256837, IMG submission 185976) | Hydrothermal vent microbial communities from Guaymas Basin, Mexico - 4561-384 | ecosystem: Environmental > Aquatic > Marine > Hydrothermal vents | place: Mexico: Guaymas Basin | collected...
GTTATTGACCACATCAGCTGGAACACCACCAATAGTTGTTAAAGATTCAATAAGTGGAATCTCTTGAAAGTTTTCAAAGTTCACTTCCATATCGCCATACGGAAGGAGTGTTGGCAGATCAAGATGCTCAAAAAGGTACTGAAAATACTCTTTGGTAATCTCAATCAGATCTTTGTAGGTTTTATATGCCCAGTAAAATTCAATAGAGGTGAACTCTGGATTGTGTGTTGCATCCATTCCTTCATTTCTAAAGTTACGATTAATCTCAAATACTGCCTCAAATCCACCAACAATAAGGCGCTTGAGATATAACTCTGGTGCGATTCTTAGGTATCTGTCAACACCTAAAGCATTATGGTGTGTCACAAATGGTTTTGCATTTGCTCCACCAGCAATAGGGTGCATCATAGGTGTTTCAACCTCTAAGAACCCCTTGTCTTCAAAAAATCTTCTTGTAAGTGAAATCACTTTAGAGCGGATTTGAAATGTTTTTCTCACATCTGCATTCATAATAAGATCAAGATAACGCTTGCGATAACGTACCTCTTTATCTGTAATGCCATGAAATTTTTCAGGAAGCGGACTGATTGCTTTTGTCAGTAGTTTTAAAGAGTCTGCGTGCAGTGAAAGCTCCCCTTTTCCTGTAACAAAAGGGTATCCACTAACTTCAATAATATCACCAACTTCGATATTTTTCTTAAAGATTGTATTGTAAAAACCTTCAGGAAGATTGTCACGTGCTACATACACCTGAAGCATACCACTTTCATCTTCAATTTTAACAAAACTAGCTTTACCCATAATACGTAAAAGTTTGATACGCCCACTAACTGTATAGTGGCGGTGTTCGTCTCGTTTATCCTCTTTTTCATGGATATCTTCGTTAACGTTAAGGTATTTTGCTATAGTTGTGTTTCTTTGTGCATCATTGGAATAAGGGTTGATACCTGCTTCGCGTAAAGTATTTGCTTTTTCTATTCTTTGTTGGATAAATTTATTATCAAAAATCAATTGTTATATTCCTTTATTTAATTTTGGCTTGACATTTTTTGCAAATGCCATAGATTTGCATTGAATGATCTAGCATCTTAAAGCCGAGATCATCTGTAATTGCGTGTTGTCTTTTTTCTATCTCTTCATCTACAAACTCTGTTATCTCTCCACACTCTGTACAAATGAGATGATCATGATGCTCTTTTGCACCAAGCTCATATTTTTTGCCCTGTGCACCAAAAGAGAGAGATGTTACAACATTGGAATCTTCAAGGAGCGAAAGAGTCCTATAAACTGTAGCAATACCTGCTTTTAAATCAGGATATTTTTTTTGTATCAGTTGATGTAATGCTTCTGGAGTGAGATGCTCATCTGAATCATACAGGGTCTTTAGTATCACTTCCCTTTGAATAGTAAATTTTAATTTATTTTTTTTAAGTAACAGTTTGAAGTTTTGTAACAGTTGTTCATATTCAATGGTTTTATCATTAAAATTTGTAATCACATTAGGCATCTTATTTCTCTTTCAATACTTTTTTTATCTCAGCTATTTTTGATTCTGAAGAGTCATGTATAGTCTGTTCAACTTTCGTTTCAATATTCTTTTTAGTATCTGCAACCTTTTGTGAAATTGTATCATTGAGTTCTTGTGACATTTCTGTAGGATCAATTTTCATAATATATCCACCAGTTTCAACAAGAACAGGAAATAAAATACTCCCTTTTGTGACAGAATTAAGTGTTGATTGTAGTGCTTTGACATTATAGACAGCAAAAGAGATTATTGCAGCAATAAGAAAGAATTTACCAGCACCAAAAACAAAACCAAAGATTCTGTCAATAGGACCCATTCCACTCATGATACTGAGTTTTTTAAAGATATATCCAAGTGTTATCATTAAGAGCCAAAAAAGTGCAAGTGTTGTTAAAAATCCTGTAAAACTTACAGCAGCAGGACTCTCAAATTTAAAAATCAGATCACTTAAGTATCCACCAACACTGTCCGCAAAACGTGAAGCTAGAAAGATACCACCAATGATACCAATAAGTCCAAAAAGTTCTTTAAAAAAACCGTTAATTATCCCTTTGAGTCCAAGTAATAAAATAATTACCGATGCGATGATGTCAAAATAGTTAAGTTCCATGATTAGTTTTCTTCCGTTTGCAATTGGTTTTTGCCATTTCTTTTGGCTTTATAGAGCGCACTGTCTGCTCTTTGAATAAGATTATCAGGAGTATCTCCTGAAATATATTTTGTAGCTCCGATACTTGCCGTAACATGAAGAGAGTTCCCTTTGTAAATAAGTTGATTTGCATCAATAATATGAATAATCCTATTGGCAATTTTTTTACATGTTTGTGTTGAAATTCTGTTGAGAATAATAATAAATTCTTCCCCTCCATAACGAAAAATTTTATCACCATCACGCAAAACTTTTTTTAAAGTATTAGCAATAAGGATAAGAACTTTATCCCCAGCAACATGTCCATAAGTGTCATTGACAGATTTAAAATCATCAATATCCAAAATAAGCAGATGAAGCTCATGATAAAGCTCTTTTTTTTGACAAACATTCTCTAGATAAGTAGTTAATGCTCGTCTGTTAAAAACTTTTGTTAACGGATCAAGATTGGTTGTTTTTTCAAGCTCTTGAATCTGGTTTGTAAGTTTAGAAATAATACTATTTGCTCGTGAAACCTCTGTGCACATGTGTGATTGTATTTCGTCAAATTTTTCTGTTATAGATGGGAGGTCAATAAGTGAATCTTTGTAATTTTTAAGGGTTTGTTGGTGCAGTTGTGTTAACTCAGCAAACTTTCCATTTGTTTCTTTATATGAAGAGATACTTGAATCTGCAATCTTTTTATAAGCGTTATTAAAAGCAAGTTTTGCATGTTCTATAGAATCTATCTCTTGAGATGCTATATGTTCGATTGTAAAAGCTGCATTATATAAATAGGAAACAACTTCATCTTTGTCTGGTGCATTTTGTTGATTAATCGTTTCTAGCAACTCCTCATATACTTGAGTTACTAAAGACTTCAAGTCTTCTTTTTTCATAAATCTCCGAGTCTAGAAGTTAAGTTCTTAAGTGTTTGTAATTATACTTATTTAAGCATAAAAAAAGCTTTTATTCATAGCTATTTTAACTATATTTAGGTAAAATTTCAAAAATTAAAGAATAAGGTTCAATTATGAGTACATGGAGTCCATCTAGCTGGAGAGATAAGCCAATACTACAACAACCAACATACCCAGACCAAGAAAAACTCAATAATGTTTTAAATGAATTAAGAAATTATCCACCACTTGTTTTTGCAGGAGAAGCTCGTTCACTTAAAGAGCAACTGGCAAATGTTTCTGCTGGAAAAGCTTTTTTGCTTCAAGGTGGAGATTGTGCTGAGAGTTTTAGTGAATTTCATGCTGATAATATTCGAGATACTTTTAAAGCTTTGATGCAGATGGCTGTCGTGATGACCTATGCAGGTGGATTGCCTGTTGTAAAAGTTGGACGTCTTGGTGGACAGTTTGCAAAACCTCGTTCATCTGATACTGAAACACAAGGTGATATTACACTTGATTCATACCGTGGTGATATCATTAACGGCGTAGAGTTTAATGAAAAAGCTCGTGTTCCTGATCCTGAGCGTATGATTAAAGCATACAACCAATCAACAGCAACGCAAAATCTACTTCGTGCTTTTGCATCAGGTGGTTTGGCTGATTTACATCAGGTAAGCAAGTGGAATCTTGATTTTGCTCATAAGTCAGAAGTGAATGAAAAATATGAAAAACTTGCAGAAGAGATAGAGCGTTCTTTGCAGTTCATGGAAGCGTGTGGAGTAACATCTAAAACATATAGAACACTCCGTGAAACAGATTTCTTTACATCACATGAAGCACTTTTACTCCCTTATGAGGAAGCTTTAACACGCAAAGATTCCCTTACAGGTGACTGGTACAATGTAGCTGCTCATATGGTATGGATTGGTGATAGAACACGCCAGCTTGATGGTGCACACGTTGAGTATATGCGTGGTATTAAAAACCCTATAGGGATAAAAGCTGGTCCAACAATGGATCCAGATGACTTGGTACGTCTTGCAAATGCAGTGAATCCTGATAATGAAGCGGGTCGTTTAAATATAATTGTAAGAATGGGTGCGAATAAAGTAGGTGAGGGTATGCCTAAACTTATTCGTGCTATTGAGCGTGAAGGTTTAAATGTTGTATGGTCATGTGATCCTATGCACGGAAATACTATTAAGTCGTCAAATAACTATAAAACAAGACCAGTTGATGCGATTTTAACAGAAATGAAACAGTTCTTTCAGGTTCATAAAGCTGAAGGTACATTTGGTGGTGGTGTTCATTTGGAAATGACAGGGAAAAATGTAACAGAGTGTATTGGTGGAAGTTTTACAGTAACAGAAGAGGATTTAAGTTCTCGTTACCATACACACTGTGATCCACGTCTTAATGCAGACCAATCGCTTGAACTTGCATTTTTGATTGCTGATTCACTTAAAGATGCACATAAGTAACTTTTTATAGTTACTTATATGTTTTTAAGAAGAGGCTAGAATCTCTTCTTGTTTCTCTTCTATAGTAAGAAGCTCTTCTACCTTTTCTTCGTACTCCTCTTCTATCTTTTTAAGTTCATCAGCAAGTTTTGATATTCCTATTTCCTCATAACACGCAGGATCTGCCAAGCAGTTGTTCTTTTCTTCGATGAGAAGTTCTAGCTCTTCAATCTCTAAAGGGAGTTTTTCTAGAGCAATTTTTTCTTTATAAGTGAGTTTAAGTACTTTTTGTTTTTCTCTTTTCTCTTTAGGTTTTTCCTCTGTGTACTCTTTTTCCATTTTATTAAGTTCATTGAGTTCACGTTCGAGTTCAAGATATTCTGAGTATTGCTGGTAAGATTCTTCTATAGTTTTGTTTTGTTTAAAGATAAAGAGTTTTTTAGCAATCTTATCAACAAAATATCTATCGTGAGAAACGATGATGACTGCACCTGAGAAGTTTGTGAGTTGCTCCTCTAAGATGTTGATAGTTGGAATATCTAAATCGTTGGTAGGTTCATCCAAAATAAGGACATCAACATTTTTTGTAAAAAGAAGTGCTAAGGCGACACGGTTTTTTTCACCACCACTGAGCACTCCTATTTTTTTATCTAAAAACTCTCGTGGAAAAAGGAAATTTTTTAAATATCCATAAACATGGTAATCTTTGCCCCTTACACTTACTCTATCCCCTCCATGAGGACAGAAAGTCTCTATAAGATTCTTATCATCATCAAGCATCTCACGATGCTGGTCAAAATAACCAACCTTAAATTCACCCCGTTTTATTTTCCCTTTATAGGGTTCAATCCGTCCTAATAATACTTTTAGCAGGGTTGATTTGCCGCTACCATTTGGTCCTACTATTGCAATGACATCTTTTTGTAAGATACGCGTTGAAAAATCGTGTAAAAGCTCTTTATCCCCAAGTTTAAGTGCTAAATCTTCTATCTCAAAGAGCATTTTTTGTTTATTGACACTTTTTGTACGGTTAAAATGTTTTGCTTCACGTTGCAGCTCTACTGACATTTTTCGAATCTTTGCAGGATTGGTTTTAGCAGCTTCACGTAGTTCCATCAAACGCTCTTTACGTCCTTCATTACGTTTGAGTCGTGCACGCACTCCACGGGCAAACCACTCATTTTCTCTTTTTAAAAGTCCTAAAAGGTTTTCATGTTGTTTTTGAAGTGTTCTGAGGTATTCCTCTTTTTGACGAAGGTAATCATTGTATCCACCTTTATATTCACGAAGCTTGCAATCTTCAACTTCTACTGATTTTGTAGCGATTCTGTCAATAAAATATCTATCGTGGGAGATAAAAACAAGAGTAAATTTTTCTTTAAGCAGTAACTCCTCTAAAAACTCAACCATATAGACATCAAGGTGGTTAGTAGGTTCATCTAAAAGTAGTACATCAGGTTTTTGTAAAAGGAGTGATGCAAGTGCAACTCGTCTTTGCTCTCCACCACTTAAAAGGGTTATAGGCTTGTTTTCATACTGTTTGAGTTGGAAGTGTTGAATGATACGTTCAATTTTATCATCAAGATTCCAAGCGTTATGATGTTCTATATATCGTGAAAGTTTTTCATGCTCTTCAAGAAGTGTTTTGTTGTCAAAATCTTCAGATAAAAGCAAAGAAAGCTCTTGATAACGCTCTTTTGCTTTTGTAAGCTCAACAAGTCCTGCTTCAACTGCTTCTTTTACAGTATGCCCATCTTCAAAGACAGGTCTTTGAGCTAACATCTTTACCTCAAGATCGTTTTGAATAATGCGTTTGCCATCATCAGGTTCAAGTGAACCATGAATAATTTTCATCAATGTTGATTTTCCACTTCCGTTTTTACCAATGATTACGATACGTTCACCCTCATCCACATGAAAATCAACTTCTGTTAAAATTTTCTGAGCTGAGTAGTGTTTGGAAATTTTTTGTAAGTCTATTAATGCCATATCTACCTTAAGCTTTCATCTTCTATCATATTTTTTGTAAAAGTTACAATTTTATTGCGTCCTGTTGTTTTTGCTACATAAAGTGCAGTATCAGCATATTTAATACATTTCCATATACTTTTTGCATCTTCTGGAAATCTTGATATTCCTATACTCATGGTTTTTTTAATCACTTTGCCATTACCAACATCAAAACTTAGATTTGCAAACTCTTGATGAATTTTTTGTGCAACTTTAAGCGTACCCTCTTTTGATGCATTATGAAGTAAAATCAAGAACTCTTCACCGCCATAGCGTATGGCTAAATCTGATTCTCTGATATTGTTGAGTAAAACGGTACCAATAGCACTGATAACTTTATCCCCTACATCATGTCCATATGTATCATTGACATCTTTAAAGAAATCAACATCAAGCATCAATATACCATATGTATCTTCATTTCGTTTTGCCTGATTCATAATTTTATCTATAAATTCTTCTAAAAATCGTCGGTTATACAAACCTGTCATAGTATCTTTTAAAGAACTCTCCCTTAGTTTGGAAGTCAAAATACGACTTTCAATAACAGGTTTGGCAGCTTCAAAATAGTTTTTGATACTTGGAATATAATTGTTGATTTTATTGATATTGTTTTTATCTTTGGCATGAATAGAAAGTACTAATGTAGCATCATCATTAATTTGAAAAGATATACAAATATACTCTAAGTTTTCACAAGAACAATAGTTGCACAGATTTATAAAATCAGTTGAGATAACATCAGATTTTGTTCTGTATGCACGACAAAGTGTTGCATCATATGCTACATCTTCATGGCATAGTGATTTATTGTCTGTGGAATAAAAAAGTGTTCTTGTATTTTGTTTTGTGTCAATTTCATAGAGTTCAAACATATCAAGTTTGTACTTGCTCTTTAATACATCAACAATTCGTAGATAGATAATATCTTTAGAAGCATCAAGCTCTATAGTTTTTTTGAATTTGTAAATATCGGAGAGTTCACCTATAATTATTTTTGCTTCATAAAGTGGATCGGCTGATGAAATACATCCTTTAGGAATGAATGTTGCAAGGTTATATTTGATATCTCCAAATGTTTCTTGTATTTTACGAAAGAGAGTGTTGAGTTGTTCAATAATTTTTTGTCCATCACCCTGAAGCGTTGTAGAAAACTTATAAGTAAAGTCTCCCTTGTAAGCTTTTTTGATACCCTCTTGCATTGTAGCAAAGAGTTTCATATATGGTGTGATGTAGTAGTTGATAAGAATCAAAGCTATGATAACGAAAAAGAGATTGATAAGAAGAATCTTTAAGATAGTAAGCATACCTGTGTGACGCATATTTGTAATATCAAACTCCATACTTATTGCACCGAGTGTATCGCCACGATTTACCTGATGACATTGTAAACAGTTAACTCCACCATCTACAGTAGCAATGTAGGGAATAGAAATTCTTAATGTGATATTATCAGTAGTTTCATGGATTTTTTTGATAAGTTTTCCTGTTTTTAAAACCTCTTTATCCATTGCATCACGTACAGTTTCACTGTTGAATCCTTCCCCATACTGTGCAATAACTTTTGGAGAACGAACAAGCCATAAAGCTTGAACTTCAGAGTTGTTATGTGAGATTTGATTGATAAAATAGAGCCTTTTGTCCATAATACCATGTACCATATGTGCTGTTAAGCCATCTTTGACAATTTCTGCTGTCATTACAGCTTTTTCCTGAGCACTTTTTATACTGTACTCACGAAAGTTAAGCGATACGTTGACAATAGTAGCAGCTCCTAGAGCCAGCAGCATAAGAGTTACGATAAAAAGTAGTTTGGACTTTGTTTGCATACTATTCTACTGTTACGGATTTTGCCAAGTTTCGAGGCATATCAACGTCATTGCCAAGTCTGACAGATATTTCAAGAGAAAGAAGTTGAACAACAACCATCATCTCAAAAAACTCTAACATATAGCTTTTTTGTTTTTTTGTTTGAATATAGTCATCTGCTTTGTCAAATTCTAGTGGAGAGATAGCACAAATAGTTGAATCTCTTGCACTTAACTCTTCTACATTTGATTTTGATTTTTCATATAATAAATGCTCAGGAAGAAGAGCAATTGTGAAAAGTTCAGGATCTGCCAAAGCGATAGGACCATGCTTCATCTCTCCACTTGGATATCCTTCAGCATGGAGATAACTAATCTCTTTAAGTTTTAATGCACCCTCTAGTGCTAACGGATAAAACAAATCACGACCAATAAAGAAAAATCCATGCCCATGAAGATAGCGTTTTGAAAGACGTTTGATCCGTTCATGCATTGCATCTTCTACTTTTACTGAAGCTGGTACTTCACGTAAAAGCTGTACTTGCTGTGCAATCTCTTCTGTAGAAAGTGTACTATTATGTTTTGACAAATATAAAGAAAGCATCCAAAATACAACAACCTGTGTGGCAAAGGCTTTTGTGGATGCAACACCTTTTTCAACCCCAGCACGAGTAAGAATTGTTGCATCAGCTAAACGTACCATGGAGGAGTTATCTACATTACAAACTACTAAGGTTTTCAATCCTGCTGCTTTGGCCATCTTTAAAGTCTCTAAAGTATCAGCTGTTTCACCACTTTGACTTATAACTATAAAAAGAGTATCTTTTGTCATTATAGGTTCTCTATATCTAAACTCTGAAGCTACTTCAACACTTGTTTTGATTTTTGCATAACGCTCAAACATATAAGAAGCAACCAAAGCTGAATGGTATGATGTTCCACAAGCACAAAATTTAATCTCATTAATGTTGTCAAAAAGAGAACTCTCTAACTCTTCAAAAACAACTTCATCATGAGAGAGTCTTCCTAAGAGTGTATCGGTAATTACATCACTTTGTTCATAAATCTCTTTTTCCATAAAGAAGCGGTATCCATCTTTTTGCGCTGAGAGTTTATTTGTTGAAAGCTTTTGAAAACGTGGTTGTTTTGTGTGACCGTCTTTGTCAAAAATTGTAATACTCTCTTTTGTTACATAACCATAATCACCATCATCAAAATAACTAACATCACTACAGTGTCCAATGAGTGGTGTATCTGATGAAGCAAAATATTTATCACCGTCACTATCAATTCCAACAAGCATAGGTGAGCCGTTTTTTGCAAAGAAGATAGTGCCATCTTCTTCTTTTGTAACAAGTAATATAGCATAAGCACCCTCAAGCTCTTTAATCGTTTTTTCAAATGCTTCAAAGGCATTTTTTGCACTTTTGAGATTTTTTTCAAACTGATGGACAATTACTTCAGTATCTGTTTGACTTAAAAAAGTCACCCCCTCAGCAATAAGTTCTTTTTTTAGTTCAGCATAATTTTCTATAATGCCATTATGTACAACATAAGAGCTTTCACCGAGATGTGGGTGTGCATTAAGTTCTGTTGGTTTACCATGTGTTGCCCAACGGGTGTGTCCTATACCAATAGCAAAGCCATCAGTTGTAAAATTTTTTGTTTTTTCCTCAAGGTTAATGAGTTTTCCAACAGCTTTAAAATTAGAAAACTCTCCATTATTTAAAACAGCAATTCCTGCTGAATCATATCCTCTGTATTCTAGTTCTTTTAATCCTTCAAGAAGAATCTCTTTTATATTTTTTTCACCTAAATAACCAACTATCCCACACATCTATTTTCCTTCGTTTGATAACGCTTCATAAATTTTTGCAACATTATTACATATATTGTTTTGCTTTTCCATTAAAAAGCTGTCTCGTACTTTATGTTTTGTAGAATGAATTTTCGCAGTGACTACATTAATGTGTAGTTTTTCAAGTTTATACATAACATATGCAAGCAAACCTAATTGATTTGATGTGTGAATAGCAAGTTCGGCATGGGTCATTGAGTGCTCACAATCTATAGAGATTTCTGATTTTTTTATCATCACTTTTCTTAGATGTACCTCTTTTGTCATATCAAAGGCAGCATCTATAATATCTTGAACTTCAACCAGTTCACTCCCCTCAACATTTTTTATAAAATCTATTTTGAAATATTTTATCCCATCAAAAAGTGTGAAAATTTCCATCGATGCAACATTGAGATGAGAGAGTGTCGCTAATAAATATCCGACATTTAGTGGAATTTTTCTATAAATCTCTATACTTAATGAATTTTTGTTTTTTGTTGTAAAACTATAGTTTTGTGTTTGTCTTGCTTTTTTAGCGATTTGAATAATATCAAGTGGTGTATGTTTAAAAAAGAAGAGATTAGATTCTATAGTAAGTAGTTTTTTTTGTAGTATTCTTGGAAGTTCTTTGAACTCGGCAAGATTTTTCACTCTGTTTTCAATAATAATGCGTTTTTTAGCATCTGTTATTCTGTCAGAATTTTGTGCAATTTCAAGAGCACTGGTATAAAGATCATAAAGAAGTTTGGAGTTAAATGCATTGTAAACATCACCTCCAACTCCATTAATGTCAGCATATGTCAAGATATACAGAAGCTTGAGATTTTGAGCATTTTTAACATTGGACATAAATTTATAAAGAGTTTTTTCGTTATGAATATTCTCTTTAAAGGCAACACTGCTCATTAGTACATGATGTTTGACCAAAGTGACAGCTCTATCGATTAATTCAGGATTGAGTTGTATCTTTTTTGCAAACTGTGCTATGAGTTTTGCACCCACTTCACTGTGGTCTTGTTTACGACCTTTTCCAGTGTCATGAAAAAAGACTGTAATTTTAATGAGCAGTTTCTCATCATCACTTAATGAATCGTAAAGCCCTCTGATAAAACTCTCTTGAATATTTTCTAATGCCTCTACACATTTGAGAGAATGGATATCTACAGGGTAGTTATGGTATCCGTCAAATTGTGGTAGATAGATTACTTTTTTAAAGTTTGTAAAGAGTTCCTGTAAAATACCTGCATCATAAAAAAGTTTTAAAAAGGAGTAGATATGTTGTTTTTTAAGAAGCTTTTTGAGTAGCTCATAGGTTCGATTTGTTAAAGGGTGCTTTATTTTTGTATAGGTAAACTGATTTAAAAAACCAGCATCGAATTTATACTCTTTATCCTCAAGTTTAATCAATATTTCAAGAAGAGTATTGATTGGTAAAGGCTTAAGGTTAAAAGATGCAAAGAGTCTGTCTTCAAGAAGATAAATCCCTTTACAGATACGATTATGACGAAATTTTGTAATATAACTTTTTTCTACAATAAAAGGTCGCACCATCTTTTTCACAAATATTTGTGTAAAGTTATTTATACGCCAAAGAGCTTGGAGCACTTTGCTTGACATTTTTTTTTGGTTTCTAAACCCTAAGATGGTTGTAACCTGCGGAATATGTTCTAAAAGAAGACGATCCTCTTGTTTGTTTGTGATAAGATGCAAAGCACTTCGTACACGATAAAGAAGTTCAAGTGCTATACGAAACTCTCTATACTCCTCATCAGAAAAAAGTTTGCCACTTAACTCTTTAATGGAATGTACTCCGTAAATGGTCTTTGCTATCCAAAAAATAAGCTGAGAGTCTCGTAAGCCCCCGACACTCTCTTTTATATTTGGTTGCATAGATGTTGGATATTTTTTACGTCTGTGTTGTGCTTCTGTGATTTTTGCAAGGATGAACTCCTTTTGGTTATATGTTCTTATTTTATTGAGTTCCCTTTGTGTTGCATGCCATACAAAAGGGGAGCCTGTAATCAAGCGAGATTCCATTAAAGATGTTCGTATTGTTATATCTTCATTAGCTGCTTGAAAAAGATCTTGCACCTCATGAACACGATGCCCAAGCTTCATACCAGAATCAAGTGCAAGATAAAACAGTTTTTCGATGATGAGTTGCGTGTTATATCCTGGAATATCTTCATAAACTATAAGAAGATCGATGTCACTGTGGACACATAGTTGTTCTCTTCCATAGCTTCCAAGTGCAATAATGGCGATGGGAATAGAACTTCTCATTGGAAGATAATTGCCAAACATACGACGAAGAATAGTTTTGTACATCAGTTCTATTATGGAATCAAGTTTTTTAGTATGGCGAACTAAAAAATCTTTTCCTTGGTTTTTTTCAAATAGCTCGGGCAAAGATTCTTTGTATTCTCTAATATATTGCTTAAATAGTTTGGAAAGTTCAAAGTCTGTTCTGTTCTTTTCTATAATATTTTCTATTTGTACTAATAAGTCCAACTTATAATTCCTCTATTTTTCGAGATATTTTATTATATTATAATGGAAATTTGATATAATAATTTTTAAATTTTTGGAGAAATTAAAATGAGAATAACAAAAAGAGTTACCTTTATAGCCAAAGATGGTTGTGAAGAGAAAATGAAAGAACTACTTTTGGCTATGGTACAACCATCAAAAGCTGAAAAGGGTTGCGTGTTCTATGAGATATTTCAATATGAGAACAATCCAAAAAAATTTATGGCAGTTGAGACTTGGGAAAATGAGGCAGCGCTTGATGGACATAAAGCATCAGCTCACTATAAAGTATATAAATCATCATATGAACCATATTGTGAAAAAAAATATACTGATGAACTTGAAGTATTAGGATGAACGATGGACAATTTGTATTCTCAAAAGGAAGCTCACAGGTGTAAAAGTAACTTGGACCTGCGTGTTTATACTTCGAACCTTATTGGAAAAAACAGTGAGTTGGTATTGCATGGTGGTGGTAATACATCTTTAAAAAGTACAATTGATGGTGAGGATATTTTGTATGTCAAAGGGAGTGGTTGGAATTTGGCTGATATTAAAGCTGAAGGTTTTGCTCCTGTTCGTATGCAATCTCTTTTGGATATGCTTGAAGAAGATGATATCAGTGATACTGAGATGGTCCGCAGACAAAGAGAAGCTCTACTAAGTTCTGATGCGCCAAATCCTTCGGTAGAAGCGATTCTTCATGCTCTTATACCTTATAAATTTGTTGATCATACACATGCTGATGCTATTGTTACTATCTCAAATTCTATTAATGGTGATGAATATATAGTGAAGCTGTTTCCAAATTTTTTGATTGTTGATTATGTAATGCCAGGGTTTGATCTTGCAAAAGAGGTATATAAACTAACCAAAAATCTTAATTGGGATGAGATCGATGGAATTATCTTACATCATCATGGTATCTTTACCTTTAGTGATGATGCCAAAACCTCTTATGACAAGATGATAGAAGCAGTTTCCAAAGCTGAAGCCTTTTTAGATGAAAATGCAGTGGTGGAGATTCAACATAAATATGTTCACAGTGATTGTGATATTGCCCGTGTTGTCAAAACTATAAGTGAATATAAAGGTCATGAAGTGCATATTGCAATCAATCAGACACCACTTGCTGCTTTTTATGCTTCACAAGAGAACTTGAGAGAATTTGCGTCAAGAGGTGTTTTGACACCTGAGCATATTATCCGTACAAAAAGAGTACCACTTATTATGGAAGATACTGATTTAATAGGGGGACTTGAGAGATATATTGCCGTTTATAAAGAGTATTTTAATAAATATACTACAGGAAAAGAGGTGATGCTTAATCCCGCACCAAATTATATGATTATAAAAAATTTGGCAGTAGTGAGTTTTGGACGTACTCGTGAGGAAGCAAAAATTATTTATGATATAGTTGAACATACAATGCTTGCAGTGTTGCGTGCAGATAAGCTTGGTGGATATGAGAGTATTTCTGAAAAAGATAGCTTTGAGATGGAATACTGGGAACTTGAACAGGCAAAACTTAAACAATAAATGAAACAATATCTTTTAGCAATAGATGCAGGAACTGGAAGTATTCGAAGTGTTCTTTTTGATACTAATGGAAAACAGATAGCAATTTCGCAAAGGGAGTGGCATCACCTTCAAGAGGAGAATGTGTGTAACTCTATGGGATTTGATACAACACGCAACTGGGAGTTGGTGTGTGAATGTTTACATGAAGTGGTAGCAAAAGCATCTATAGATGCCAAAGAGATTGTGGCATTGAGTGCGACAAGTATGCGTGAGGGGATTGTTGTTTATGATAAAAACAAACAAGAACTCTGGGGTGTTGCCAATGTGGATGCACGTGCTTTTAAGGAAGTTGCTTTTCTTCAAAACAATTTTGATGGGATTGAAAAGCGATTTTATGAAAAAAGTGGGCAGACATTTGCACTAGGTGCTTTGCCACGACTTTTGTGGCTTAAAAAAAATCGTCCTCAAATATATGAAAAAGTTGCCTATATCTCTATGATAGGGGATTGGATTTTAGCACGTTTAAGTGGTGTGATAGCAAGTGATCCTAGTAATGCAGGGACAACGGGTATCTTTAATCTTCAAACACGCAACTGGGAAAACTCTATGGCTAAAGAGGTTGGCATAAAAGAGAATATATTCCCACCTGTTTTTGAAGTGGGAAGCGTCATAGGAACGGTCACTGAGGAGGCTTCTACACAAACAGGTCTTTCTACAAACACGCAAGTGGTGATGGGTGGAGGTGATGTGCAGCTTGGCTCTGCTGGTCTTGGAGTGATTCGTGAAGGTGATGTTGCGATTTTGGGTGGCTCATTTTGGCAACAGGTAGTCAACATCAAAGGTACTACACCTCCACCCGATGATATGTCGTTGCGTGTCAATCCTCATGTTATAAATGGGCTTTCACAAGCGGAGGGGATAAGCTTTTTTTCTGGACTTGTGATGCGATGGTTTCGTGATGCTTTGTGTGCCTATGAAAAGCAAGAAGCACACAAACTCGGTATAGATGTGTATGAGTATTTGGAACAAAAAGCACAAGATGTCCCAGTGGGTTCTTATAATATTTTACCAATATTTTCAGATGTGATGAAATATGGCAAATGGTACCATGCTGCTCCTAGCTTTTTAAACCTTGGTTTGGATGAAAAAAAGTATAATATCGCTTCAATGTTTCACTCTTTGGAGGAGAATGCTGCTATAGTGGCAAGTATAAATCTTGAAAATGTGCAACATTATGCAGATATAGAGATAGATGAGATAGTATTTGCAGGAGGTGCTTCCAAAGGGCGTTTGTGGTCGCAGATTGTTGCTGATGTGACAGGAAAAACTGTAAAAGTACCTGAAGTGACCGAAGCAACAGCACTTGGTGCTGCTATGGCAGCAGGGATTGGTGCAGGGGTGTATAATGATTTTGAGGATGCAGTTAAGCAACTGGTTCGATGGCAACATTTTTACGAGCCAAACCTTAACCATACAAAAATATATGAAAATTTAAAAATAAAGTGGCAAAAAGCATACGAAGTGCAGTTAAAGCTAGTTGATGATAATATCACAACTTCAATGTGGAAAGCTCCAGGATTATAAGGTAATAGATGGATATACAAGAAAAAATAGCAGCAAAACAGAGACTGAGTTTAGAAGATGGTGTCGCACTTTATGAGATGGATTTTTTTGAACTTGGTGAACTTGCAGATAAAAAGCGTCAAGAACTTCATGGGAAAAAGACATATTTTAATATCAATCGTCATATAAATCCCACAAATGTATGTGCAGATGTATGTAAGTTCTGTGCTTATTCGGCAACACGCAAGAACCCAAACCAATATACTATGAGTCATGAAGAGATTATGAATATTGTAGATAATATTGTCGCAAATGATGCCAAAGAGGTGCATATTGTCTCAGCACACAATCCAAACGTAACACTCGATTGGTATTTGGGGATTTTTAAAAAGATTAAAAAGAAATATCCACAGCTTCATGTTAAAGCACTTACTGCTGCTGAGGTAGATTTTCTTTCACGTCACCATGGACTCTCTTACGATGAAGTCCTTGATTTAATGGTTCAAAATGGGGTTGATTCTATGCCTGGTGGTGGTGCTGAGATCTTTGATGAAAAGGTAAGAGATTTTATCTGTAAAGGGAAGGTCACATCAGACCAGTGGTTTGAAATCCATAGAAAATGGCATGAACGCGGAAAAAAATCAAATGTGACGATGCTTTTTGGGCATATAGAGAGTCGTGAGAATCGAATTGATCATATGCTTCGTATCCGTGAGCTTCAAGATAAAACAGGTGGTTTTAACTGCTTTATCCCTCTTGTATATCAAACTGAAAATAACTACCTCAAAATAGAGCGTGCTATTACGGCAAATGAGATTTTAAAAACCTATGCAATTGCGCGTTTGGTTTTGGATAATGTGCCTAATCTTAAAGCATACTGGGTAACTTCCACAGTTAATCTTGCACTTGTTGCTCAGGAGTTTGGGGCAAACGATTTAGATGGTACGATTCAAAAAGAATCGATTAACTCAGCAGCTGGTGCCAAGAGTGCCAATGGTGTTGATGTCAAAGATTTTACAGCACTTATCAAAAACAGTGGTTTTATCCCTGTTGAACGTGATAGTATCTATAATGAAATTAAGGTGTGGTAGCTGAGAGTTTCAGTTATTATACCAACCTATAATCGTTACACTCTTCTAAAAAGAGCCATCACTTCCCTCTATACACAAACTATTCTTCCTGATGAGATTATTGTTGTGGATGATGGTTCCGATGATAACACGCAAGATATATGCAAAGATTTTCCAGATATTATCTATATCTATCAAAACAATCAGGGTGTCTCAGCAGCACGTAATACTGGTATACAACACGCAACGCATGAATGGATAGCTTTTTTGGATTCAGATGATACATGGAAAGAAGAGAAACTCTCTATTCAAAAAAAGTTCCATCGCAACAACCCTGCGTGTTTGGTGAGTTATACAGATGAGGTGTGGATAAAAAACAATCAAGAGATAAAGATTCCAAAAAAATTTCACAAAATTGGGAAAAATGCTTTTTTGGAAAATATAGAGTATTGCAATATCGCTCCCTCATCAGTGATGATGCATCAAGTAGTTTTTGACAAAGTTGGTATGTTTGATACCTCTTTGGAGATTTGTGAAGATTATGATTTATGGTTACGAATAGCATTACAATATGATTTTACCCTTATCAACCAAAAACTTATCCATAAATACGCAGGGCATCAAGATCAGTTAAGTTTTACCTACTGGGGGATGGATAGATGGCGTGTTAAGGCATTAGAGAAACATAGTAACACGCAATACCAAGAAGAGGTGCTAAAAACTTTAATAAAAAAATATACTTTGTTAAAGAAAGGTGCAATGAAATATGATAAAATAGCATCTATTAATGAATATGAACAAAAACTTCATACTATAAAGGGCTTACTTGAAACAATTACTTCAAGAGAATAAACTTACACTACTATATATTCTGATTGCATATACCTTTTCTGTTGCTATGCGTTTTATCTGGGTTTACCAGTTTAAGGATTATGCACCATTTCATTTTAATGGTGAATTTATGATTAACACCAATGATGGATATTATTGGGCTGAAGGAGCTCGAGATATTTTAGCAGGTTTTCATCAGCCAAATGATGGTTCTCCAATAGAGAGTGCGCCATCTCTTTTAACAGCTTTTTTTGCAAAGTATTTACCTTTTAAGTTTGAAACTGTTATATTTTATATGCCTGTATTTTTAAGTTCACTTGTTGTCATTCCTATAATTTTGATCTCTAAAACTTTAAAAAATTTAGAAATGGGACTCATCGCATCATTACTTGCCGGTATTGCTTGGAGTTATTATAACCGTACTATGGCAGGATATTATGATACAGATATGCTCAATATTGTGTTACCAATGTTTTTATTATGGTCTATTATTTGGGCTGTAAGTACTCATAAAAATATCTACTTACTTATTACTGCGGTAGATATCTTGATTTATAGATGGTGGTATCCACAATCCTATTCTTTGGAAGTTGCATTCTTTGGTTTGATCTTACTCTATACTTTAGTGTTTGACAGAAAAAATTTGTTTCATTATAAATTGCTTGCTATTATGATGTTTGCGATGATGAATGGGGACGGATATATCCGTCTTGTTTTAGTAATTGTAAGTTTTGTCCTTTTTAGCAATAAGAAATTTGATAAATATGTTTTTTATATTTTGGGTGTTTCTATTTTTGCATTTTTAATCACGGGTGGTATAAATCCTATCTGGTATCAGATAAAAGGGTATCTTTTTAGGGAGAGTATTTCAGAAGGAAGTAGTGCATTGGGGCTTCACTTTTTTACAGTTATGCAGACAGTAAGGGAAGCGGGGCATATCTCATTTGAAACTTTTGCAAATCGTATCAGTGGAAATATAATCACTTTTGTTGTTTCATTGATAGGTTATATTTATCTTGTATATCGTCATAAAATAATGATCTTTTCATTACCGCTAGTGGGACTTGGTTTTGTTGCTTATATTGGCGGTCTTCGTTTTACTGTTTATGCCGTGCCGATTTTGGCTATGGGGATTGCTTTTTTGATTGTACAGGTAGCGCAAAAAATGCCAACAAAAAAATTACAGTATTTAAGTGCTGTAACTTTTACTCTTCTTATTTTATTACCAAATTATTTTCATATTCAAGGATATAAAGTTCCAACAGTATTTAATGCTGATGAAGTAAAGGTTCTAGCAGACTTGCATAAAAAGACTCAAAGAGAAGATTATGTGATTGGTTGGTGGGATTATGGTTTTCCTATAAGATATTATGCCGATGTTAAAACGCTTGCTGATGGTGCACAGCACAGTGGAGATAGAAATTTTCCTATCAGTTATATTTTAACAAAACCTCAAGCGCAAGCTGTAAAAATGGCACGTCTTGATGTTGAATATCAAGAGAGAGCTTTTGAAAATAATGTTTCAGGAACTGTTATAGAACGGATGATGAAAGATTATGGCTTTGATGATGCCAATGATTTTTTATTAACATTAGAAACAGAGATAAAACTCCCCAAAAAAACAAGAGATATTTATGTATATCTGCCATATCGTATGTTAAATATTTATCCTACAGTAACACTTTTTTCCAACCTTGATCTTATGACGGGCGAAGCAAAAAAACGCCCATTTTTTTATATATCAAGAGGTTTTAAAGATCTTGGAGAAAAAATAGTTATGGGTAATGGTATTAGTTTGAACAAAAACAATTCAACTCTTAGTGTTGGTAACAAAACAGTACCAATTAGAAGATTTGTTAAAACAGCCTATCAAGCTGATGGCAAGTTGCGTGTTCAATCACAATTTATTAGCTTTGCAGCTGATTTAAATGTTATTTATATGAGTAATTATCATACTTTTTTGATTGTTGATGAACAAACATATAACTCCACTTATATGCAGCTTTTTGTTTTGGAAAACTATGATAAAAGTTTATATGAAAAGGTGATAGTAACACCATCTGTAAAAGTTTATAAATTGAAAATATAAAAGAAGTTTTAATGAAATATACGCACAACTACAACCCAACGATTTCCGATGATGAGATCTTTATTCAGATTTTAGAAGAGAAGGAAAAAATAGGCTACTACAATCTTGTTTCACACAACACGCAAGAGTAT
>Ga0256837_1001048_pt1 | contig 19909 bp, 22 predicted proteins | sample 4562384metaG_FD_185976 | JGI IMG/M metagenome (GOLD analysis project Ga0256837, IMG submission 185976) | Hydrothermal vent microbial communities from Guaymas Basin, Mexico - 4561-384 | ecosystem: Environmental > Aquatic > Marine > Hydrothermal vents | place: Mexico: Guaymas Basin | collected...
AATGCAGATTGCAATGCAGCAAAAAATATTTTAGAGTATGAAACATGGTTTCTGGAACAGAAAACCAGGTGGGGCCAAACGAAGTTCCTAGCGGAGCGACGGGCTCGTCACACTGAATCTTCGACTACTTCTTAAGTTTTCTTAGAAGCCCAATTGTCTCAGCTTGCTGAGCGGTTGGGTTGTTCACCGCCATAATAAAAATAATTATTAAGTAATAGGAATCAATTTATTTAATCTAAAGCACTAAACTTTTTCACTAAGCTATCAGCTGAAGAGACTAATGTAGATAAATTGTTAGAAAAATCTCTATTTATATATAAATTTTCAATATCAATCTTTAATGTTTTCAAGTCAGAAATACGATCTCGAATAGCTAAAAAGTCTAACTCTTCTTCATGAGAAGTTTCAAGTTTTGAATATTTTTCTCTTAGTGGATTAAATTTAATTAAAATAGTCCCAATTAATATGTCAATATTAGAAATTATAAGTTCTTTATATTTTAATTTTGTTTCAATTGAGGAAGGTCCCTCAAATATGTCTTTTGCTTTTAGTTTTTCTTCAATGTTATCCATAATAATTCTCCATATATGAAATTATACTTAAGCTCAACTTAAATGAATGTTAATACTTTTTAAATATCTTAACCCAAAGAATAAAAATGCATATTGATCATATTTATTATTAATCTCAATAAATTTATCAAAAAATCCAATAGTGATATTTCTGGAATATTCAAATTGATATTTAAACATATAAATTGCAGGAATGTTTACAGGGCCCATTTTTTCTAAAACAGAAGATATCTCTGGAATAGTTTTTTCAAGGTCAGAAAAAGATAAAATATCAAAAAGAAGTGGGTTGGAGTAGTTTTTTTCACTAAAAACATGAGTTAACAACGTGTCTTTAAATTCAGGAATATTAAAACTTGAAATTAAAGCTTCATGTGACACTATAAGGCCCTTATTTTTTGATATTAATGAAAGTTTGAGTTCTTTTTTATATCTAATATACATATCTAAATAGATTGGTAAAAATAAAATATTCTTTTTTTCTAAAATACGAATAAACCATTTTAATTTAGATTTATCCTTAAGGATTAATTCCTTTAAGAGAAAGGATATCTCACTTATATCAAGATTAAATTCAAGAAGTCGAGCAAAGCTAATATTAAATTGCTTATAATCTTTATTGAATATAAAGCTTGATAATAAATTTAATTCCCCAGGAAAAAATCTAAAATTATAAAAAACAGATTTATTAATAAATTTTGAAAATGAGTTGTATTTCTTACTTTTAATAATTAATGACAATGGCGTCTCGGACTTATGATTAGGTAAATAAGGTATTTGTCCATGAGCATGCTCAATTATTGTTTTAATAAGCTCAGGAGAGGATTGTAATTTTTTAGAGTTAGCCATGTAATGGAATATAGAATTCCCATTAAGATCCATTAACGAAAAATCAGAACCAGAAAGAATAAAATCTAAGTCATTTTGATTAAAATCCTGACTGAGAAAGTACATTAAAGGGCTTTTTAATGAAAGGCAATAAGTTTGAATATTAATATCTCTTTCTTTTAAATAAGACAGGTCCCAATTATTAATAATAAAATAAGTAAGTAATCCTTTTCCAGTTTTCTTATCTCTAATGTTAATATTGTCTACAGTAAACTCAATTAAAAATTTTGAAATATCAAAAAGATTTTTATTTTGAATAATCTTAAATAGTATTTTGTCAAAATCTTCCAAATTAGGACTTAGAGATAAAATAAATTTAAGGAATTTGATATCTAAAAGAGGAATAGAAAGCTCTATTAAAGATTTACTAGAAGACCAGTTAGAAACAATTTCTTTATTTAAAACAGAATATAAAACAGATATTTGTTTTTGTTTTATTAAAAGTTTGATCTGTTCTTCTACCATTATTATATCCTTCTTAAATTTTTAGTTTCATTGGTTCTATTCATAAATATAGCATTATGCTTTGAATATTTTTTAATATTAAAGTTTAATACTCTCGAAGTAACAAGCCAAAGAATTGGAAAATTATACTTAATTTCCCAATCATTTTCAACTCCACCGTCAGTAATGATTATAATCAAATCAGGTTTTGAAAGTTTAAATTTTTTTCTAAGACTTTTAGCCTCTGAACTTCTACCTAAAATAGTATTAACAGCCGGAAACATTTCAGTTCCACCATAGCCTACTCGTTCAAATTTAGAAAAATCATTATCAAGGTCTTTAACAGACTGAATTTCAGCGTCAGATTGAATTAACTTAATATTTAATTTATATTGCTTTTTAAGGTCTTTTAAGGCGTTTAAACCCAGTTCAATATCAAAGTCTTCCATAGAGCCAGAAGTGTCTAAAATTACATGTAAAAGAGGTTTTGATTGCATTGTAATGCGACCAGGAATATAAGGTTCGTCAGGAAATAATAAATGGCGCTTTGAGAAAGTGTCTCTTCGTCTTTTACTAATTTTACGACCTATATACTTTTTAAGTATACTAACCCAGTTTAACTCTGACTCAGTAGCTATGATATCAAGAAACTTAGAAATAGAAGCAGGCTTAAAAGTCCTTTCTAATACTTTATTATTTTCTGGAAACTCTAAATTAATTTCTTTTAGAATTTTTTCTTTAACTTTAGCTTTTGATTCATTAAAATCAGAATCAGAGATTTCATTTGAAGAAGGAACATGGTCTTCACCATGTTTTGAAAAAACTCGTCCTGGGGCCTCTTTTGAATTTTTACATTGTTCCTTAAGTGAATTCTCCCCAGATTTAGGAGTTGGAATGAGAAGAGCTTCTTTATAAGGAGACTTTAGAAGAATATTAAAATAATATTCAGCACTTTTATTTACTGGTAGATTATAATCTGAAGGAAATAAGCCGCGCATTAAGTGAGTATATGTTTTACCATTAAATATATATTTTTTAGGCATATTATCTATAAAAGGATTTATAGCAATGTCTAATGCCACATTTGTAATTTCAAATTCTAAATTAATTTTAAATCGTTCAAAGTGATTATTAATCATATGAGAAATTTCATGTTTTATAATAGCTATTTGTTCAGGTAGCGTTAAATAAGTTAAAAATAAATAAGGATTAATAATAACTAGATATTCACCATTATAGAAAGTAATAGCAGCAGGAGCTTCTAATTTTATATCTAATTTTGTTTCAAGTTTTGAAAAAAATAAACCAAACCAAATATCGTCCTCAGCTCGAGAATAAATACCAGGGCTTTGAATCATATTAAATAAAATTTTACCTAAAGTGTCTTGCCACATAGTGTGATAATCTAGAGAGGAAAATCCTATTTGAAAACTATCAAATAAAAAACTTTTCTTATGAGGTTTTTCTTCAGATAAGATATATAACCGCTCAGAGACCTCAAGTTTCAGTAATTCATTAATATCCATTTAATTCTCTAAAGATCCAAGAAGATTAGAAAATGTATTTAATTGAAAATCATTCATAATTGACTCAGTTTTATCAATTATTTTCTGATTCTTAGAATTCATATTTTCTAATAAGTCAGAAAATACAGTTAAAATAACCTCGTCATTCATTAAGTCTAATAAAACAGCATAAGTTTTATCACTTGTTAAATTTATAATAATCCCATTTACTGCACGTTCTAAAAATTCAATTTTACGAGCTCTAGAAAGTTTATTTAACATAGGGTCTACTTTACTTTTTATAGTTCGAAAAGATTCAGAGGATTCATTGATAATGTCATTAATAGCAGTTAAGCTAATATAGTCTTTACGATTTTTCAAGAAGATTTCAATCTTAGGATAAATTGAAGGAGAATACATTTCAACAATATCATATATATAATTAGTTTTTTCCGCAGCATAAAGTGCATAAGAAAGGTCCTCCCATGAACGGGGGTCTAAACCTTCTATATTATTAATATCCTTTACAGCGAAGAGAGAAGGTTCATGATCAAGGATTTCTAATACAAGAGGGTGAACTTTTTTCATTTTGGCGTAAACAAGCCAATCTTCTAGTGTTGGAACAAACTCAACCTTAATAAATCGCTTATTAAAAGCCCCGTCAAGCTCCTCAGTGTCTCCATAATCGTCATTAGAGGGATTCATAGCAGCAATAACAAAAATACGTTCAGAGAGCTTCTTAGAAGATACTCCCCATTCATTATTAATAACAAGTTTAAAAACAGCATTCCTTGTTTCAAATGAAGATCTATTAACCTCGTCTAGAAAAATAAGAGCTTCTCTCCCATTTTTAACAAATTCATTTAATTCTTCTATAAACTTAGGAATCGTATGATAATGAATTACTTCGTCGTCATTTTTAACAGTGATCATAAGGCCATTAAATGTAGTACTATCCACATTAGATAAGTCAAACTTAACAAATAGCATTTTTTTCTTTTTAGCATACTGCTCAACTATTTTAGTTTTACCAATTCCAGACTCACCAATAATCAAAAGGGGATTTGAAAAGCCAGAGCCTTTTAAACCAAGCTTTCGTTTAACTCTAAAGATTTCAATTATCTGCTGAAGATATTTTCCTCCTTTAATAACTTTAATATTGTTCATAGAAATATTCCAGAAAATGGTTGAAAATAAGAATAAGTTTTTTCTTTATAAAAAGAAAGATAATTAAAACCTCTAATATGTTGAAAAAATCTTTTCATTTACTTATCCTTTTTAGATCTGTCTCTTATTGCAGAGAATAATTGATTTGCTTCAAGCTCTTCTAGATTAGTAGGTATTAGTTTACGCGTTAACCAATCTTCCTTCTTCATACCGTCCAAATTAACGAAATTATCAAACGTTAAGTTAGAGACTGCCACTCGAGAATGTGTAATAATTAAAATTCCAATTTTCAGGTTTAAATTATTAATAACTTCTGTTAAAGCCAAAATTGTCTCTTCAGAACAACCGATTTCAAATTCGTCTAAAATAACATAAGCTGCATTAGATTCTTTCTTAATTGAGTTTTCTAAACCTCTAATTAAAGATAATGTATTTTGAGAAGTTGCTATCCATTCTGAATCATGCATAGAAGACGAAAGGGCTCCCCAATTTGGATTACTTTGTGTTCTGGTATCCATTGAAATACTTTTAACCTTACCTGAAAGCTCAGAATCAACTCTAAATCCAATTTGTTTTCGAATAAGAGATTTACCAGAACCATTTGATCCAGTTAAAACAGTTATTTTAGATAAATCTATATTATCCATGGTATCTAAAATGAAATCGATATAATTATTTAATTCTTCTTTATTTTTCAAAATATATTCCTGTTTTTATTTAATAAATATTATACTAAATAAAACTTAAATAAAGGTTAAATAAGATTATTCACACGTTATTCACAATGATAGATTTTTATGTGAATAAGTATGTGAATAAGTATGTGAATAAAGTATACCTTTTAGATTTAAATTAGCAAATTAAGAATTATTATCATATAATACGGAAAAGGAGTTATACATGAAAAAAATAATAATAGTATTTGCAGCAATATTAATGGCTAGCTTAACAATATTAAAAGATAAGATAAATATAGAGAATGAGATTAAAACTGAGGTGAAAATAGGAATTGAAAAACAAAAATAAAATATATTCAAAGCCATTTATAAAAAGCTTATTTTGGAATCAAAATAAATGGCATGCCCATGGTGTATTTATTCATTCAATAAGAGTAGCATGGTATGCTTTAAGAGGCAAAGAATATAGAATGGTCTCAGCAGCATTACTTCATGACATAGGAAAACCATATGTAGCAAAGAAGAAAGGCCATGGAAAGGAGTTTTTCTTTCTTGATCATGAAGAATGTGGATATCAAATTGTGAAAAATTGGAAGATATCTAGCTATACAAAAAAGATCATTAGATACCATTATTTAATAAGAGATATAAAAAATAGTAAAAAAAGAGATTTTATAAGATATAAAAGAAAGAAGGAAGTCTGGTCCTCTTTATCAGAAGACTTACAAAATGATTTGAAGATCTTCCAAGTGTTCGACGATAAAGCTAAATGTTTATAGCTTTATATTGAAGAATAGCATATTTAGTCATAATAGATTCAGAACACTGAAGTGCTTGATCCAAAGTCATAATACGTAAAGTTATATTTTCATTTTCACTTTGATTACCAGTTATTCTCCCATTAAGATCTCTAATTTCAGAAGGCGATAATAAAATATCATAACAAAATATAGAAACATATTCGTCGGTACCACCAGGTGAAGTATATCCACCAGAAAGAGGAATCAAATTATAATTAGAAAAATCAATATCAGTTCCAACCTCTTCCTTTAACTCTTCAATTGCTATAGAAGAAGGTTCGCCTTCGTCTAGCATACCAGCTGGTGATTCTAAAACAGGTTTTCCAGCGGGTATTCTATTTTGTTCTGTTAATACAATATATCGTTCTGAAGTTGTTGTACATGTAATAGTTGTTAAAATAGAAACAGAATCACCGCGTAAAAAAACTATACCAGGAAATGAATTACCGGCCTTATCTTTACCAAAGACTTCCATATAAACAAATCCTAATTTAGAGCCAAACATATTTACCTTATAGATTAGTATACTTTCTATATCATAATTTAAAGAAGCTTTATTATACCAAGCCTTCCATTTTTGTGAATTAAATAATTCAACTTGAAGTAGCTGATCTGTTTTTTTTTCAAAAGTTATAGTCATAAATAAAATCCTTTTTCTTATTATAATCAAACATATTTAAAATAAACTTAACCAATAACTTGATTTCGTCCAGAATTTTTAGCAATATATAATCTTTCGTCAGTGAACTACTGCAAAATAAATTTAGCAGCTTTATTTCTGAGTTTCGGGTAAGAATATACGCTTTTTATGTGATTAAGAAGTTTCAAGAGTAGAAGGAATACCAGCTGAACATGTGAATTTAGAACAAGTGTATCTAAATTTAAATTAAATTAACACTACGTAAGCTAGATAATCCAAAATCAGTAAAAAATTCTGTATCACCCTCTTTAATATATTTTTTTACTTCAGCCGTAAATGAAATTGAATCATTTTGAGATACAGAAGCTTTAAAAACTTGTCCCCAGCGCTTACTTTTAGGAACCCAAACATGATCAGTAACTTCTCTTTTAACAACTGACCCATTTATAGTTTCAACTAAAAGAATAGAAGTTAAAAGGATTTTACCTAAATGAGGAAAGCGGCGATCAACACCTAGTCTTTTAAAAGTCGCTTCGAAAGTAAATCTTTCACCTTCACCTAAATTTTGTAATTTTTGTCTTACCGGGGCATTCATAACGAATCCTTTTTCTAAAATAATTTCAAAGGAGAATTCCTTTTGATAATCGAATTTTAGCAGCTTAAAAATTAAAAGATCCTTAAATTACATTTTTTAACTAAAATAAATACAAAAAGGTGAACAAAAATGATATTGATTCTAATCCCAGCAATAGCTATTTAAGTTTTTCTTCAAATTTTCCACATTTCTTAAAATCTCGTTCAAGTTTAACACCAGAAGCTTTTCGAATTACTTTATGAGAATGGGAACATGGATATCTAGAATAAGATATTTTAAATCTACAACTTTGACATTCATTATAAAAACCTTTAATTGTTGGCGTCATGAAAACTCCTTCATTATTTTATAAAATAATAACAAAAGAAACTTAATAAAAAATAAATTTTAGATATAATAATAGAAAAGGTCTAAGTAATGGAAAAATCAAAAAAAATTGATATTTGCCCTTTATTATTAATAATAATAGTTGTAGGATCTTTAATAATGGCTATTAAGGTTTACACCCTTATATAAATGATAAATCAGTTAAAGAAAAATTACTTAGTATTATTTGAATCAATAATATTAGCAATACTATCATTCTTTTTAAACTTTTATATAGCAGCTGGACTAGGTCCAACTCAATTTGGAAGTTTATCATTAATAAATACAATTATATTTACATTTCTTGCAGTAGGTTCATTTGTAAGAAAAAAACCATTTTTAAATAAATTAAAAAATTATGATATAAATACATTATTCCCAACTTTACTTCTATTAAATATTTTCTCAAGTATCATAGTGTCTATACTTTTAAATATAGCTATCTTTATATTTAAACCAGAGATTTTAATTTATACAATAATAATGTCATTTATATATCTCTTTAATTCAGCAACATTTCTATCAGTATATTATATTTTTAATGAAGAAGGAAATAAGGCGTCTCTATTTAAGATAGGGTCTGTAACAATAGGGTTAGTTCTTCGTTTTTTATTAATATATTACGAAGTAGACTTTATATACTTAATACTAAGTTATGTCATTGAGTTTTTATTCTTATTTATATTAATAATTATAAACGCAAATTTAAATATTAAAAAAATGAAATTTAATAAGTTTATTCTAATTGAACACCTTAAAGTGGGATACCATTTAGTAGTTGAGATTATGATAGGTAAAGTATCAAATTTAATAATGATTTTAAGTGTAACAAAATTTTTAGGTCTTTCATTTCTTGGAAAATTAATTATTGCGATAAGAATCCAAAATGTAATGGGAATGTTATTAGTAAGCATAGAGAATGTAATCTATCCACATTTAATAAAAATTAAAGATTATAAGAAAACTTTAATGAATGCATTTAAATTATATTTAATCATATCATTATCTCTATTTATTTTTATACAGATTGGATTAGAACCTATATTAATGAAGTTTTTAAAGAGTGATTATAATGAATCAATTTACATAGCAAAATGGTTAAGTATATCTCTGTTATTTACACCTTTTGAAATATATATGAGAACAATAATTCTAATAAAAGAACAAATGGATATAATTAAAAAAATGAATATATTTACATTAATTTACTCAATACCAGCAGCTTTAATTTTAATTCCAATATATAAAGAAGAAGGAGTTATAATTTTTATATTAGGAAATTCAATCTTATATATGATCATGTTGTCATTTTTATATCAAAAAGTAAATAGAACTTAAAACAGAAATTGAATATATAATAGACATAGTTATTCCTGATTTTATAAACTCAGAATAAGAAAAGGCTCCGTAGTTATATATGATAATATTTGTATGATAATTGTAAGGTAGTATAAAGCTGCCATTAGCAGCAAAGATTATAGCCATTATAACAGACATGTCATTCCCAGAGATTAGCATACCTATCGGTAATAAAATAGAAACAGCCACAGCATTAGAAAATAACTCTGTCAAAATAAGAGTTGAGAAAAATAAAAGTATAATTAAAGAAAAAGAAGAAAGAGAAACAGTAGATAAAAAATCAGATATTAAAAGATTCGTCTCACTATTGTGAAACCCAGCTGAGATAAGTAATCCGGATCCAATTACAACTAAAAAACCTAATCCAGAGTTTTTTATCTCCTCAATTGTTAAATATTTTCTTAATATTGAAAAAGCAATTAAAAGAGGAAGACTTTTACTTAGGTCAACTAAATTAAAAAGACTAGATACTATGGAAATTAAAAAGAGAGAGATAAACATAAGAGAATCTTTAGTATCTAAAGGTTTTGTGGATTTAATCTCATTCAAAAACTGAAAGTCAAAGGATTCTTTATCATTTGAATCAAGTGCGACAATCAATTTATCTCCTTTATCTAAGACAATGTCTCCAATTTTACCTGGAACTCTTTCATTGTGCTTATAGACAGCAATAACAGACATATTATACTTTGATCTAAATTTAATATCGCGTATATTTTTACCTAAGAATATAGAGTAAGGAGATATAAAAATTTCTTTCATATTTTCAAGAACAAGATTAGAAGATTTTTTAATTAAAGAGACTTCATTTAAAAAAGGTAGCTCATTGTATTTGGATATGTCACCAGCAAGGATTAAAATGTCACCATATTTAATTAAAGAATCAGGATTTGGAATAATGATTTTATTATCTCTCAAAATTTCTGCAATATAAAAAGATTCCAAATTCCTAAGGTTACTCTCAGAAATTGTTCTATTGATCAGAGAGGAATTAGGATTTACTTTAACTTCAAAGAAAAAAGTATCAGGATCCTTAATTGTCTTTGTAAAAGAAAAGTTTGAAATGATTAGAACAAATAAGCTTGAAATTAAAAATATAGGAATACCAAAAGATAAAAAATTTTGAATTGAGAGATCAATAGTTTGTTCAGAGTATTTATAAACCAGCTCAGAGGCTATAATATTTGTTGAAGTTCCAATGTGAGTTAATGTTCCACCAATTATAGAAGAAAAAGACAGTACAAGTAAAGCTTTTTTATCTTTAGCTATTGAAAGTAAAGAGCTAGTAACAGTAACATTGCTCAAGATTGAAGATAAAAGACCAGAAGAAAAATAAAGTTTCATGTCAGAGTTAATAAATTTAGATAAATACTTTATAATAAATGTTTTCTTTATAACAATAGACAGTATAAAAAGAGAAGATATAATTAAAAGATTTTTATTAAGAAATGAGTTTCCAATATCCTGAAATGAAATAAAGTTAAATAAATACATAAAAAAGGAGAAAGAAATGAAAAAATAAGTAGTTTTATATTTTCCGAATTTTAGAAGTAAAAATAAAAAGGTAAAAAAAGAAAATAAAAAGAAAAAACTAGTATAATTATCCATAGTATTAAGTAAATCCTTTTATATATTTTAGGTATTATACCATACAAATTAAAAGCCAGGGGTATGTTTTGATAATAACAACATTTATATTTTCCTCAATATTAATATTAATTACAATTCTAGTTACAAACAAATATAAAATATTCTTAGATATACCAAATGAAAGAAGTTCTCATTCTAAGGTAACACCAAGAATTGGAGGTCTTCCTGTTGGTATAATATTTATTATATGTTCTATGATCTTAAATTTAAATCCAATAGTAATATCACTAAGTATTATTATTTTAATAGTAGGAATAATAGACGATTTTATAGAGGTTTCAAATAAATTAAAATTAATTATTATATTTCTAATATCAATGGTATTAATATATCCTGGCGTAGAGAATCTCTATATGATACCTATAATGTTATTAATAATTTCCTCTATAATAATAGGATTTAATTTTATAGACGGATTAAATGGAAGCTCAACTATTCTAGCAATAATTACAACAGTAATGTTTTCCATTTTATATTTAAATACAAATGATTCTAATGTAGATTTAACTCTATCTTTATTGGTTATTTTAGTGTCTTTTCTAATGTTTAACATAAAAGGTACAATTTTTCTTGGAGACTCAGGAACAATGTTTATAGGGTTTATTTTAGCTTATTTTTCTTTAGACTTATATGAGAAAGGTGTACTAGATATAATCCAAGCTTTATTTATAAATGGATTATATCTATTGGATTTAATTGTAATTGTATTTTACAGAGTTATTATCTTAAAAAAATCACCATTTAAAGCAGATAAAAATCATATTCACCATATAATAAAAGAAAATTACGGAAAGTTAACATTACCTATTCTAGCAATTATTCATTCACTAATTATATTTTCAATTCTTGGCCCTGATAAATTAATATTATAAACTGGTTATTCTAAATTTTTCTTTCATTTTAAAGATCATAATTGTTTTGTCGTGATAAATTAAATTAAAGTATTTACTATCATTTTTATAAAGATCAATTATCAAAGTGTCTTCAATATTTTTATCATAAACAAGTATATTCTCCCCAGAAATATCATAAATAAGAGAGGCTTCTTTATCAAGAATTATTTCTTCACCTGTAGAAGAAATTCTTTTAAAGCAAGGCTTTGCTCCAGATTTAGTTTGTATTTTATTAGAATCAGAATTGTATTCTAAATATAAAGGATTTCTTTTAAATTCAGCATAAAATTTATAAGATATTGCTTTTTCATTTTTACGATCCATATCTCTAAAGACATTTTTATATTCTAGGTCCAAAGGTAATACTACATAAATTTCTTTATAAATATTAAAATCCTCAATATCTTTTAGCTTATTGAATGATTTGAATGCATTTTTAAACTCTTTTACTGTAGAAAATGGGGTTGTCCCAGTATCCATTTTAAATATTCTTGCATAGTTCTTTATATGTTTATAAGCTAACTCACTATTGTGAGTAAAAATATTAGATACATAATAATTCATTATACTTGAGTGATATAGCCCTGATCTATCAACTATAGACTTAGAATAAAATCTTAATGCATGGCCATAATCCCAAGTTGGAGACATAAGAAAAGAATTCTTTTTAAATAAATTTTGATTAGATACTTTCTTTAAAGAAATTGCTATCTGCTCTTTTTTAAAGCTGGACATTATTAAATAATCTTTACTTTCTTCAATAACAGCAGGATAAGTAAAAAATAGTAATAAAAAGACAAAGACTAATTGGGAAATTTTATTAAAAGACAATTTCTGATAAATAAAAAATATTGAAATAGCAAGTGATATGGAAAGTGATATTTCTAAATAATAAATGAATCTAATACCTAAAAAAATGGAAGCTAGCCCAAGAAGAAATGTAGGAATTAAAATAAAGAAAAGTTCTCTAAAATTCTTATACATAAAATAGAAACCTATAATTGATATTAATGTAAGAGGAGCACTCATTAATCCAACTACGTCTAAAAGTTCTAGAGGTTTAATAGGCTTACTTTCAGTTACGTATCTAGCGTCAGACATTAATCCAGTAAAGATATTACTATTTATAACTTCAGAACCAGCAGTCTTAATACTTGTATTGGAATGTAAAAAGAAATAATGAAACTTATAAAAGATCTTTAGAAAGAAAGGCTTTAAGGATATTAGAAGCAAAAATAAAGTACTAATAAATTTAAATCTAAATGAAGATCTCTCTCTAATTAAAAAGACAATAGGGAGTAAAAGTATTTTAAAAATAAAAAAGAATGGAAATAAAGCTGCTGCTGCAAACAATAGATTATTTATAAATTCTTCTTTCTTTATAAATCTATAAATAGCCCAAATGAAAATTGCAGGAAAAATTAAAATAATAGCATTGGTATACCACCATTGAAAGAAAAGTAAACTAAAAAATAACTGGAAGTTTTTCTTATTTGATACAAGGTAAAAAAGACTAATTAAAAAAAAGAAAGCAATACCATTATCAGTATCTGAGAACCCTATTTGAGTACGAAAAGAATAAAAATTAGAGATATTTAAAATAATGGCTGATAAGAGACCAATACGATAATCACCATATTTTTTAAACAATAAGTATAATGGAATTACTATTAATGGAGATATTATAGCAGGGCTATAGAAAGATATAGTTTCTATATCAAACGGAGATATAAAAGAAAAAAAGCCAAGAATAATTGAATATAAATCAAAAGAGAATACTTCATTATATTCAAAGTGACTAATGTCGGAAAACATAGAATTTACTTGTTCCATAAAATAAAAGCTATCAAACTCTACAAATGGGTATGCTCCAGTTGAGGAGTATTTTAATGTTGGTATTATTTTAACCACACTATAAAAAACTCCAAATAGATATGTAAAAAGTAAATAATAGTGTTCTTTTTTCATTTAAAATCCTTGTTTTTAATTTATCTTAATGTTATTATACTTCTAAAATAAACTTTAAGCAAGGAGAAAGTATGAATATCTTAATAACAGGTGGATTAGGCTATATTGGAAGTAATGTTATAAGTAAATTACTAAAAGTTGAAGAAATAAATAAAATTCTAATAGTAGATAACTTAAGTTCTTCAAAAAAAGAAATATTAGAAAAATTTGAAAATATATCTGGAAAGGAGATTGTTTTTTTAAAAAAAAGTATAGGTAAATTAAAAAAGAAGGACTTAAAAAAGCATAGATTAACACATGTAATTCATTTTGCAGGATTAATAAGTGTAGAAGAATCAACAGCTGATCCAATATCTTATTATGATAACAATGTAGCCCAATCAATTAATTTATTAAAATTATGTAAAAAATTAAAGATAAATAACTTTATATTCTCGTCAACTGCCTCAGTATATGAAAGCTCAAATGATCCTGTAAAAGAAAACTCAAAAACAAATCCATTATCCCCTTATTCAAATAGTAAATTAATATTTGAATCAATATTGAAAGATTATAATGAAATAAATAAAGATTTTAATCTTATTATATTGCGTTATTTTAATGTAGCTGGAGCAAGTGATAATTTAAAGTTTGGACAAACTGCAAAAAAAGCAACACATTTAATAAGAGTAGCAGCAAAGGTAAAAATTGGAGAATTGAAATCTATATCGATTTTTGGTACAGACTATAATACAAAAGACGGAACTTGCATTAGAGATTACATTCATATAGAAGATTTAGCTGAAGCACATATTTTGGCTTTAAATAAAATAAAAAAAATAACAGGAACCTTTAATATAGGTTCTGGTACCGGATATTCAGTAAAAGAAGTTATTGATACAATAAATAACTTAGAGATTGAAGTTAAAGAAAGGAGAGCTGGAGATTCAGAAAAGATATTATCAAATACAACTAAAGCAAAAGAAATATTAGGTTTTATAGTTAAGAAAGATATAAAATCAATATGTGATTCTGCTATTGCTTGGGAAAGATCTCAAAAGAAAGATTAATGAATAACCTTTCTTTTGTCTTTTAAAATTAAATAGAATAAATAAAAATTGAGAAGATTTTTCTTAATATGACGCTTTGGATCTATAGCGAGTCTATATAAAAACTCTAACTTAATTTTTCTAATCCACAAAGGTGCACGCTTCACATTACCACTACAAAAATCAAAAAAACCACCGCCAGATATAATAAGAAGACCCTTTTCTTTAATAATATCTTGATTCTCAAGAATAAATTCTTCTTGTTTATTAAGGCCGAGACCAAGAATAAGACATGAATTATCTTCAATATTTTCCCAATCTAGTTCAGAGTATCCGTCCTGAAAATAATATGGTTTTTGTTTTTTTGAACAATCTGTTATATTTTTACTTATAGCACCATAAAAAGCATACTTAATGGATTTAGACTCCATGTATTTAATGTATTCTGGAAGTAAATCTGAACCATTTAAATTTTTAACATTATTTTTAAAAACATGTTTAAAATATAAATTTAGTCCAATCCCGTCTGGAAGTAAAAAATCATAAGCATTGAAATTAGATCTGATTTTATCACTGTTCTTTATATTTACTAAAATTGAAAAGTAAATAAATCCTATAGTTAAACTCTTTTTTTCGAGCCACTCTTTATTAAAAAAATCAAATAGCTCTAGATTTGATTCAGATTCAATAAGATTGAGTAATTCTAAATTTGAAATTTGTTTTATCAAAAATAACTCCTGTATATATTTAAATGTATTATACCTTGAAAAAATAGAGAAAAATAGTTATAATTATACAAAAGGAGAGCAATTTGAATAATTTGACAAAATATACTTTTAAAGTAACAAAGAAAGATCGGCTAGCAAAGACAAAACAAATCCCTAAAGTAATATGGATAACTGGATTAAGTGGTTCTGGTAAATCAACTATAGGAAATGAATTAGAAGATATTCTATTCAATAAATTAAATTTAAATACATATACATTAGACGGAGACAATATTCGTTCAGGATTAAATAAAGATTTAGGATTTACTGATATAGCAAGACAAGAGAATATCAGGCGTATTAGTGAAACAGCAAGTTTATTCTTAGACGCGGGGATAATTGTAATATGTACATTTATTTCACCTTTTAAAGAAGATAGAGATCAAGCAAAAGCCCTAATTGGAAAAGATAATTTTATAGAAGTTTTTATTGATACGTCGATAGAAGAATGTATAAAGAGAGATCCAAAGGGCTTGTATAAGAAAGCTATAGCAGGAGAAATCCCAAATTTTACTGGAATAGATTCAGCCTATGAAGAGCCAGACGCACCGGACTTAACCATTAAAACTAAAGATAAAACACCATTAGAATGCGCAAATGAAATTATATCAAAAATAGAAGGAGAGTTAAATTGTTAATACAACCACATGGAAATAAAGAAATATCCGAGATTGAGAAGAATTTAAATATAGATTATGACTTAGAAGTTATAGTTAATTCAAGCGTTAAATATGACGTTGAAATGATAGCTAATGGAGCAATGTCACCTCTAAAAGGATTTATGTTAAAGAATGATATTGAATCAGTTATATCTAATATGGAGCTTGAGTCTGGATTAGTTTGGAGTATACCTATAGGCCTTCAAATAGATATAGATAAGAATTTACTAGGAAAAGTTATATTACTTAAAAGTGAATCAAATAAAAAAATTGCAATTATGAAGGTTGAAGATATTTTTGATATAGATTTAATTAAATATGTTGAAAGTGTGTATGGTACTAATTCAAGTAAACACCCAGGTGTAAATAATATTTTGAAAGGTGGGAAAAGATTTGTAGGTGGTGAGATTTTAACAACATTTCAGGAGTTAGAAATAAAAGGGATCAAAAATGAAGATATATTAACACCCTTAGAAACAAGAAAAATATTTGACGATTTAAATTGGAGCTCAATTGTAGCTTTTCAAACAAGAAATCCTATACATAGAGCTCATGAGTATATATTGAAAGTTGCACAGGAAACAGTTGACGGATTACTAATACACCCACTAGTTGGAGAGACAAAATCAGACGATATTACTGCTGAAGTAAGAAATAAATGCTATAAAGAATTAATTTCAAATTACTTTAATTCAGATAGAACAATTTTAAGTTATATGCCAGCAAACATGAGATATGCTGGACCAAGAGAAGCTATATTACATATGATAGTAAGAAAGAATTATGGCTGTTCTCATATGATTATAGGTAGAGACCATGCTGGAGTAGGTGATTATTATGGAACTTATGAAGCTCAAGAGCTAGTAAAAGAATATTCAGAAAGATTAGGAATAGAATCCGTAAATTTTGAACATTCTTTTTATTGTAAAAAATGTGAAGGAATGGGTTCCCAGAAAACTTGTCCGCATGAGTCAACAGAACATGTACACCTTAGTGGAACAAAGGTTAGAGAAATGCTGTCAAAAGGAGAAAGACCTCCAATGGAGTTTTCCAGACCAGAAATAGCAGATATTTTAATAGGAAGCATGAAAAATGATTAACATTGAAAACTTAAAACAACTAATGAAAGATATAACACCAAGAGTGTTAGAAATTTACAATTCAGATTTAGACGTCCAATTTAAAAGTGATAATTCCCCACTGACAGAAGCTGATTTATATGTAAATACTGAAGTTTGTAAATTTTTAGAAAAGAATTATAATTATCCAATATTAAGTGAAGAAGGTAAAAATATAGATTTTAAAATAAGAGAAGAATGGAATACATTCTGGCTTATTGACCCAATAGACGGAACAAAAGAATTTGTAAAAAAGAATGGTGAATTCACAGTTAATATTGCACTAATAGAAAATAATATACCAATTTTTGGCTTAATATATATACCTGTCTCAGGGATCCTTTATTATGGTTCAAAAGAAGGGAGCTTTAAAGGTTCTTTAAATTCAGAAACATTTGAAAGGCTTCCAAACACAAAAACAAAAGTTAAGACATTTGTAGCAAGTAGATCTCATATGTCTGAAGATACAAAAAAATATATAGAATCATTTAATTGTGAAAAAGAAATTGTAGCAGTTGGAAGTTCAATTAAACTTTGTTTAGTTGCTGAAGGTAGCGCAGATATCTATCCACGATTTGGACCTACTATGGAATGGGACATAGCGGCAGGACATGCTATAGTAAATGGTGCAGGGAAAAATGTTAAAGACCTTGAGGATAAAGAAATGGTTTATAATAAAGAGAATCTTCTAAATAGTTTCTTTATAGTTAATTAAAAATTAAAAAAAACAAGGATTGTTTTTGATATCACAAAAAGTTCTTTTTAATCAATAAAAGAAATTCTTAAGGAAGTAAAAGATATACTTTACTTATCTTTTGAAAGACAAAGATAATAATAAAAACGAGGTATATAATGAAGAAAATTTTATTAAGTTTACTAGCCATTTCAGCTATTACAACAGCAGCATTTGCAGGAAACCCTGCTGAAAAACATATTGGTTATAATTACGTAACATTAGGTGAAGAGACTGGACATGGTGTAGGTTTTGGAGCAGATTATATGGTTCCTGTATTTGAAGCACACGGTGTGAAAGGTTTAGAAATGGGTCTTGGTGTGAACTTTGACGTAACTGCATTAGATACAACTGTTAATTCAACAACAAGTTCAATGATCTATGGTGGTGATTTAGAGGCTCTAGTCGGCTATAGATATCAAGATTTCAATGTTCGTGGTGGAGTTGGGTATGATATGACAGTTGTGGCTGATTCAGCGTATCTTCATGGTGTGGTATTTTCTGCTTCAGCCGGTTATGAATTTACAGAAAATTGGCTATTCGAAGTTTCATATACAGTAGCAAATGACATGTCTCTTGAATCAGCAGGTACTTCAACTGGTGCTGATATTGATAAAGAAACAGTTGGATTTAATTTAGTCTGGAAAAACTAGCTTTTAAAGGGTCTAATTGGATCCTTTAAATAATTATGTTATAATATTTCAATCAAAACAAGAGAGGCTTTATTTGAAATATAAATCATTTTCAATCATTGTACCAACATATAATGGTGCCAAAAGAATAAAAAAAACACTCCTCGCTATAAAACATTTATCAATAAATAAATCTTATTCATATGAAATAATAATAGTTAATAACAATTCTACTGATAATGTAGAAGAAGTTGTAAATTTATTAAACATACCAAATACAAGAATTGTTAAAGAAGAAAAACAAGGTCTCTTATATGCAAGAGATAGAGGAATTAAAGAATCAAATTTTGAAATAATTTTCTTTATAGACGACGACGTCGTAGTTGATAAAAACTGGACAGATTCTTTTATGGAAATTATGAATGAGAAAGAAGACGCAGGTTTAATTGGAGCAAAAATATTATTTCCAGAAAATTATCATATTTCTTCTTTTATAGAAAAACATAAAGAAACTTTTGCTGTAACCTCAGATTTAAAGGCCTCAGAATATATTGTTTCAGGAATGTTTTGCTTTAAGAAAGAAGTTTATGACTATCTAAATAAAATAAATTATAAACAAAGTTTAGTTGGAAGAGGAATTAATAATAATAAATATAATGGAGGAGAAGATATTGAATTTTCTTTAATGTTAAGATATACCACTTACAAATGTTATGATAACAATCATACGAAAGCAATTCATTATGTAGATAAAGAAAGGTTATCCAGTGAAAACTTAGAAAAACTAAAGGAAGCTAGTGGATATATAATTGCAAAGATCGCGCCATATAGATATACTTATAGATTTCCATTTAAATACTTCTCTTCATATTATTATTTTTACACAAGAATACTTATCAAAAAGCTTATCAGTGTAGAAAAATACAAAAAAATTGAACTGAATAAAATATTAGAAACCTTAAGGAAAGAAAAAAAAGATTTTAAAAAAAGAGAACACTATCTAAGGAGTATAAAACATGAAGTATAAGAATTTTTCTATAATTGTTCCAACTTTCAATGGAGCAAAAAAGATATCTAAGGCCCTTGAAGGAATAAAAGCTTTGGAGATACCAATTGAATTTAAATATGAAATAATTATCGTAGACAATAATTCAACAGATAATGTCTTAGAAATTGTTAGATCTTTTAATTTAGATAATTTAAGAATTGTAAAAGAATCAAAACAAGGTTTACTTTATGCGAGAGATAGAGGTATGAAGGAGTCAAAGTTTGAAATAGTTTTTTATATTGACGACGATATAAAAGTTGGAAAGAACTGGATAACGTCATTTATGAAAATAATGAATGAAAAAGAAGACGCGGGTCTAATTTCAGCCTCTTTAGAGTTTCCAAAAGAATATAATGTCCCAGATATCTGTAGAAAATATCAAGAGATTTTTGCAATAGTACCG
>Ga0256837_1001049_pt1 | contig 19907 bp, 19 predicted proteins | sample 4562384metaG_FD_185976 | JGI IMG/M metagenome (GOLD analysis project Ga0256837, IMG submission 185976) | Hydrothermal vent microbial communities from Guaymas Basin, Mexico - 4561-384 | ecosystem: Environmental > Aquatic > Marine > Hydrothermal vents | place: Mexico: Guaymas Basin | collected...
CGCACCTGCACGTTTAAAACTCACCATTGTCTCCATAACTACTCTTTCATAGTCTATGAGATCATTCATACCGGCAAATTTAAGCATTGCATACTCGCCGCTTACATTATAAACCGCCATTGGAAGTCTTGTTGCATCTTTTATCTCACGTACAATGTCAAGATAAGCCAAAGCCGGTTTTACCATAAGTATATCAGCACCTTGTGCCTCATCACTAATACTCTCTGCAATAGCCTCACGGCGATTTGCAGGGTCCATTTGATATGATGCGCGATCTCCAAAGCTCGGTGTTGACTCTGCCACATCACGAAATGGTCCATAATATCCTGATGCAAATTTTGTAGAGTAGCTCATAATAGGCAACTCACTGTAACCTGCCCCATCAAGTGCCTCACGCAGCGTGGTAATAATACCGTCCATCATACCGCTTGGTGCTATCATATCCGCACCTGCTTTTGCGTGAACAATCGCCTGTTGCCCTGAAATCTCCAAAGTTGCGTCATTTAGAACAGTCTCTTTTTCTTCATCAATAATACCACAGTGACCATGATCGGTATATTCACAAAAACACAGATCTGTCACAATAAACATATCCGGATGCGCTTTTTTTATCTCACGTACAGCCGTAGCGATAATACCATGCTCACATAAAGCGTCACTCCCAATAGAGTCTTTAACATCAGGAATACCAAAGAGTATAACAGAGTAAAGTCCTAAAGATTTCAGCTCTTCACACTCTTTTACAGCCACATCTATGCTCATCTGGTAAACACCCGGCATGGAAGCCACTTCTGTCTTTATGCCTTCACCACTTCGAATAAAAAGAGGGTAAATAAAATCATCTGTTGTTACGTGTGTCTCACGTACCAAAGCACGAAGATGAGGGTTAAGACGGGTTCGGCGAAATCTTTGAAACATTGTTAAACCTTTTGTTGTACTATATTTTGCTATAATTGCATTTCTAAGAAAAGATTTTACCATTTTAAAGATTAAATATAATGAATATAGAAATTTCAAACGTAGCAAACCTCCCTTCAAGATTCGGAGACTTTCAAGTTAAAGCATTTAAAGAGGGTGAAAAAGAGCATCTTGTCATTTGTGCAAAAGAACTCGCAGAAGTTCCCGTTGTAAGAGTACACTCAGAGTGTCTAACAGGTGATGCCATAGGAAGCTTAAAGTGTGACTGTAGAGATCAGTTGGAGTATGCACTCTCTCTTATCGACAAAGAGGGTGGTATGGTTATCTATCTCCGTCAAGAGGGAAGAAACATTGGCCTTTTAAACAAGATAAATGCCTATGCTCTTCAAGATAAGGGACTAAATACCATAGAGGCCAATCATCAGCTCGGTTTTGCAGCAGATGAGAGAACTTACGAAATAGTCACTTTTATCTTAGAGCATTTTAATATTAAAAAAATAAAATTACTTACAAACAATCCAGATAAGGTAAACTCTATCCGTGGAGTAGAGATTGTAGAACGTATCCCGATTATAATGCCTGTAAACAAACACAATAAAGACTATCTGGGTGTAAAAAGAGATGAAATGGGACATCTGTTGTAAAGAGAGAATATGCCGATAGATATAGAGAATGATGACCTTAAAACTGCTCTAAAAAAGCTCAAAGCCAGAGAAAATGTCCTGCGTGAGCTCGAAAGTGTTTCTGGTCTTGGTTCATGGGAAGTCGATTTAGTTGCCAACAAATCTATCTGGTCTGCTAGAAGTTATGAAATATATGGCATAGAAGAGGGAACACCTGTTAATCTCAATACCTTTTTGGACAGACTCTCTGATGAAAACAAAAAACTAGCACATCAAAAGCTTCAAGAAGCAATGCAAAGTGGTGAAGTTGTCTCAGTACAGATTGATACAAAAAAAGAAGATGGTACACCCATTACTGTTCTTGTCAGAGGAGAAGTAATCTATGATGAGAGTGGCAAGCCATCTAAAATAATAGGTACTACACAAGATATTACTGAGTTTATTCAGATTCAAAAAGAGGCAAAAGAGCTAGCAGAGCTACTGGAACGCTCATCCAATGAAATCTACATCGTTGATATAGACACTTTAGACTATCTTTATGTCAACAAAGGTGCTTGTAATGCCCTTGGTTACAATAAAGATGAACTACTTCAAATGAATGTACGCGACATCAATCCCTATATACAAACAGATGAAATCAAACAGCTAAAAAATACTCTTCTTTCTAAAAACAATCTACTTAATCGCAGTATTCACCAGAGAAAAGACGGCTCTCTTTATCATGTACAGTCATATATTCATACCCTTCAATATAAAGGCAAAGATTCATTTGTCATATTTGATATTGACATTTCACCAACAATAGAGTTAGAACTCCAATACAAACAACAAACTCAAGAACTTCAATATCAAGCGTATCATGATATGTTGACAGAATTGCCAAACAGAACACTTTTTAAAGAGAGACTTGAACGCTCTATTATAGAAGCCAATCGACACAAAAACAACTTCGCACTCTTTTTTATAGACTTGGACCAGTTTAAAAAGATCAATGATTCGCTGGGACATCATATTGGAGATAAAGTACTTATTGAAGCTACAAAAAGACTAAAAAGATCTTTACGTGAAGAAGATACTCTCTCTCGTCTAGGAGGTGATGAGTTTACTGTAATTCTGAAAAATATCAAGATTCCCAAAAATGCAGCAACTGTAGCACAAAAAATTCTTAACAATATGAAAGAGCCTATCAAGATCGGCATACATACACTTCATATATCAGCCAGTATCGGTATAGCGCTCTACCCTGATAATGCAACAAATATGGATGATCTTATCAAATACGCCGATGCAGCGATGTATAAAGCAAAAGATGAAGGAAGAAACAACTTTCAGTTCTATTCAGAAGAGATGACAAGAGATGCACTCTCAAAAGTTCTTCTTGAGAACTCACTCCGAAATGCAATTAAAGAAGAAGAGTTCGTCGTTTACTATCAACCACAGTATGATGCAAACAACAATACTATTGTAGGTATGGAAGCACTTGTTCGCTGGATTCACCCAAATATCGGACTTATTCCTCCTGTTGAGTTTATTCCCCTCGCTGAAGAGAATGGTCTCATTATTGATATTGATAGAATTGTTATGAAAAAAGCCATGAAACAGTTTGTTCAGTGGTACGAAGATGGACTCAATCCCGGGAAACTGGCACTCAACCTCTCTATGCGCCAGCTCAGTAATAATCACTTTATCACCTATCTGCTACAAACCATGCAAGACTATAACTTTCAATCTTCTTGGTTAGAGTTGGAAGTAACAGAAGGACAAATGATGAGCAATCCCGAACAATCCATTAGAAAGCTTAAACGTTTAAGTGACATGGGAATTGACATTGCAATTGATGACTTTGGAACAGGCTATTCGTCACTTTCGTATCTCAAAAAACTACCTCTAAAAAAATTAAAAATCGATCAGTCTTTTGTTCGTGACCTTCCTGATGATGATGAAGATGTTGCTATTACAAAAGCAATTATTGCGATTGGAGAAAGTTTGAATTTACGCCTTATTGCAGAGGGAGTAGAGACCAAAGAGCAAAGAGATTTTCTATTACAGAACAATTGCCATTTTATTCAAGGGTATTACTATTCTAAGCCTATTGCAGCAGATGAAATACTTAGGCTTTTAACTCCTCAAACTTAGTATCAGGCAGTGCCATAACTCTTCGTTTTGCAGAGAGTGAAACATTGAGCAGTTCATCAGTTGCAAGTTGCAGCTCTTCATAGTAATATTTTGCTTTGTCATAATGCTCTTTAGGAATTTTTCGTTTAAAAATTTTTGAAAAAAGAGTCTCTTTTTTTTCTTCTTTAAAAAACATTTCATAGAGATATACATACTCTTGATGCCACTTCTCATGTGCTTTATCCAGTCTCTCAAATAGCTGTACGGAAAGTATCTTTTTCAACATTACTTCATTTGAGTAAAACCATATACCGCATTCACACTCCATTTTTCCAAGAGCAGTAGGATCTTCAACCTTCTCTCCAGAGATGGCCGCTATAATTTTTTGCATCTGATCCAAATGCACTAATTCTGCTGATTCAATAGCTTTGAGCATCTCTGATTTTGTCATATTTAATAGCCTTATTTCACTTTATTTCATCTTTAATCATTGATTAAGATATATTATTACATAAATTTCTTAAATTAATAAATAAAAGTATATAATACAGCTAAAAGTGATTTTTTGGAGAGTAAATATGCAACGTCCCGAACCTAAAAACAATCAAATCAAATTAGATCCAAAACGCTACATCGTTTCAAAAACTGACAAACATGGTATTATAGAATATGGTAACGACTACTTTGTAGAGATATCCGGATATACAGAACCTGAACTGCTTGGTCAACCCCACTCTATCATCCGTCATCCTGATATGCCTAAAATTGTTTTTAAACTGATGTGGGATCGCATCAACAAAGCACAAAACATTATGGCCGTCGTAAAAAATCTTGCAAAAGATGGTTCCTATTACTGGGTTGTAACGGAGTTTCAACCAAAAGTTGACCCTATAACAAACGATATCATCTCTCATACTGCATTTCGTAAAGCTGCACCACAAAAAGCTGTTGATGTAATGGAGCCTATCTATCAAAAACTGCTTGAGATAGAAAAAGAGGGTGGAATGGAAGCCAGTGAGAAGTATCTTCGTGGTTTCTTAGAAGAAAAAGGTGTAACTTATGATGAATTTGTCAACGACCTTGTTGGGAACAAAGGACTTTTTAAAATCTTTTTTACTGCAATGAAAAAACTTTTCTCTTAAGAAAAAGAGCTTTCACCTAAGGCCAAAACTCTCCTCTTTGATACATTAAGAGCTTTTAAAAGATTGTGTGTAATTTCTTGAAGCTCTTGATAGTACTCTTTTGCTCTTTGCAGCATCTCCGGTTTTACATTTTTACGATTACCAAATAAAAAAGTCATTATAGAATTTTTTTCTGAATCATAAAAGATTTCATATATTTTTTTATACTCCGTATGCCAAAAACCATGCATCAGTTCAATATTGTCATAGAACTGCGAACCTATAATCTTTTGAATATCTTTAGCTTCACTATAGAGCCATTTTCCAAAATTACACGCCTCTTTGCTCAGGGGAGTAGGATTTTTAATCTTCTTGCCTTCTAACAACATAGAAACCTTTTGAAGTTGCTCTTCGTGGTAAGACTCTGCAGATTCGATCGCATGAATAATATGTAACTTTGTCATAAGATATCCCTTTCATTCATTATAACATAGATAAACAAAATTTAAATATTTTCACACAACTTCACTCTTTTTTCACTTTATATTGCTTTTTACCGATCTTTGATGTACAATTTAAATCAGGATGAACCATGAATATCAAAAATTTTTTACTTAGTGGGTTTGATTTTAGAAAAGATGAGTATGAAGTGAAACTTCAGGTCATACTTCTGAATTCTATTCTAAGTATTATGATATTGGTATTGACACTTCTTTTTGTTATGCGATATATGAGTGGCGTATATACACAGGCATATACAGACTTAGGAGTAGCATTTATCTCTTTTTTGGCTATTATAGCTGCTAGACATTCTAAAAAATCTATTGATATTATAATTCCTCTTCTATTGGGTATCTTTTATTTTCTCATTACATTTACTTTTCGCAACATAGGTATCATCGGAACCACATGGTATATCGTTTTGATACTGGCTGCATTTTTTCTTAAAGGTAAAAAAGTCGGACTCTTTTTCTCCGCGATATCTATCTTGGCTATTTTGGTACTGGAGAGTATCTCTCATACTGCCTATACTTTTTTTGAGTACATCTATATTACCATTCCTATTCTTTTGAGTATGATTTTTTTATACCTCTATGAACAACGAAATGAAATACTTACCTCCCTTTTAAAACAACAAAAAGAGTCTCTAGAAGATGAAGTAAAAAGACAGACACAAGAACTCTCTGAACTCCTGCAAAAAAGTCAAGAGCTCTCAAGTATCATGCAAAACTCCCAAGTGGAGATTTACATCGTTGAGTATCAGACAGACAAATACCTCTATGCGAACAAAGGAGCTCTTGAAGAGCTGGGCTATACACTTCAAGAGATTAAAGAGATGAACTTTTATGATATTAATACTTCTGTACTCAGCAGTACAGTAGAACATTTTAAAAACATAATGCTCACGCATCACAATGCTATGAACATCTCAATGCACCGACGCAAAGATACAACAACGTATGGTGTGCAATCTTTTATGCATAAAATCAACTTTGAAAACAGTGATGCCTATGTTGTCTTTGATATCAAAATCTCAAATGTCCAACAGGCACAAAAAGAGATTCTCAAGCAAAAAGAGGCACTCTCATATCAAGCACACTATGACCCTTTGACCAAACTTCCTAACAGATTTCTTTTCTATGACAGACTCTCCCAGGCCATCATTAAAGCAAAAAGGAACAAGACTCAGTTTGCTCTTCTTTTTGTAGATCTTGACTCTTTTAAAGAGATTAACGACACCTATGGACATGAAGTTGGTGATGCAGTACTTATAGAAGTTGCAAAACGCCTAAAAACATGCGTGCGTGAGAGTGATACGGTAGCACGACTAGCCGGTGATGAGTTTTTGATTTTACTTGAAAACTTTCATTCTAAAGAGAGCATTGCTACGATTGCCAAGCTTTTAGTTCAAACTCTGCAAATGCCCATAGAGCTTGAAGACAAAGAGTTGAGAGTTACTTGCAGTATCGGCATCACTATTTACCCTAATGACAGTAATGATGCCCAGAGACTTATTAGATATGCAGATTATGCTATGTATCAAGCAAAGAAAACAGGCAAAAACAACTTTATTTTTTACTCATGATTTACACATTGACAGATTTCAGCTAAAATACCTTTTTTAAAAGGATTGTTGTTTGCACTTAAAGACCCAAATAGAAAAAAGCAAAGTACCTCTGCCGGATACTTTCTTTCACAATATTCAAAAATACAAAGAACACCTACACAAATGGAATAAGATCCATAACCTCACAGGTGCCCGCAATGAAGCTACACTCGATGCTTTTATCTTTGATTCGCTCTATCCTGTTAGCTTTTTACCACCTGTAAGTTCGCTCTTAGACATTGGGACAGGTGCCGGATTTCCCGGGCTCATACTAGCAATGGCACTTCCAGACACAAAAGTAATGCTTGTCGAACCACTCACAAAACGAGCGAGCTTTTTACAATTTGTAAAAGCAGACCTTGGCCTTGAAAATGTAAGCGTTGTCAAAAAACGTGTAGAGGATGTAGAGAGTGAACCTTTTGAACTTATCACCTCACGCGCAGTAACAGATACAAAAATGCTGTTAGAGCTTAGCAAGCACCTGCGTACACCAGAGTCAAAACTCCTCTTTTACAAAGGCCAAAAGGTTTTTGACGAGGTTGCCGATACACAAGGGCTTGACTATAAAATAATCGAGCGGGAAAATCGCCACTACCTACTACTTGGAGAAAAATTATGATACTAAAAGTACTACTTGTTGCAGCAGTTATCTTTGTTGTTTATATAATGTTTTTTAAGAAACGTTCTATCAAACCATCACAACAGCAAAAAAATGAGACAAAAAAAGATGCACCAAAAGCAAATGATATGATAGAGTGTGCCCAGTGTGGTGTCTATGTTGAAGTGAGTGAGTGCATACTCAGTAACGGAAAATATTTCTGCTCACGCGAGTGTATAGAGGCGTATAAATAATGCTGCTCTTTGGTCACCCTTTGGTAGAGTCACCACTCTTTTATCATATAAATGATGTCGATGCGATCTTACATACACCTCCCTCTTCTCTTTTATATCTGGAGAATGTTGTTGATGATAAGGACATCATAGACTACTGCAATGCAAACAGCTTAAACTATGGCATCTACGCTGCAACACTGCTTGAGGCTATTTTGGCACACAATCTGCAAGCCGCTTATATCATAGTACCCAAAGAGTTGGCAAAATCAGCTCAAAACATCGCTCAGGAGTATCTGTTTGATGCAAAAATTCTTGTTCCCATCAATGATGAAGAAGAGATAGAAGAGCTCGCACTCTTAGGCATTGACGGAGCTATTTTTATGGCAAAGTCTATTGTAAAGGTAAGCTCTTAGACAATCTTTCGAGGCAAGTAGCTTTTGAGTGAGGTAAGTGCCTCATAGCTTATCGTGCCGGCTGCTTTTGCAAGCGATATGGCATCATCAAAAACAAGCAGCTCCTCTTCATCACAAAGAAATGAGCTGTTATCCATAGAGATACGACCTGCTAATACCACTCCCTGTGGTGTGACGAATGAACCCGATGCACTTCGTAAAAAACCATCTCCATATCCAAAATCATAATTACTGAGACAGTATGCTTTATCTGCCTCAAAAGTTGCACCATAACCAACCGTATCATTGGCAAATATATTTCGTTTTGAAATTCGTTGTGCATAGACAGACAAAACAGGAAGCAGCTTTTTACTCTCTGTATCTAAGCCTTTTGGCATCTCCAAACAACCATATGCAGCGATACCCACGCGCGCCATATCTTCATCAAAATCACGCTCACGAAAAAGAGCTGCTGAGTTACAAGAGTGATAACGCAGAGGTGCAAATCCATACTCAGAGGCTAATGATTTTGCTCTTTTTTTAATACCTGCAAAAGCCTCTTTTTGCATTTTATAATGTTTCTCATCTGCCTCATCAGCACAGGCATGATGTGTAAAGAGTGCCTCTAAAACAAGATCTCTTGCTGCTATCTTTTCAAATGCACGCTCTAGCTCACTTGGCTCTATACCATTTCGATTCATTCCCGAGTTTACTTTAAGCTCGACCTTTGTACCTGCTTCAAATTGCTCTATGCTGTCTATGTCATTGATGGTATATCGAATTTTCTCACTATACTCTTTTGGAGTATCTGCCAAAACTAAAATATAGTCAAAAAACTCCTCAACCGCCTTTGCTTCATCATAGCTGCGAACAACTGCCCTCTTTATGCCGTACTCTGCAGCCATAGAAGCTATCTCACGCAGTCCGTGTCCATAGGCATTATCTTTTAAAACAAGGGCTATTTTATCTTTGCCTTTGCTAAGTTTTGCAATAATATCTAAGTTATGAAAAAAATTTTGTCTCTTGAGAGTTATATAAGCCATAGGGAATTATACAGTATGTTACCGACAAAAAAATTAATCGCAGAGTTTGAAGCACAAAGTTTTACACAAATCATCTTTCCTCACGCAGATACTGACTGGGCAGAGTATCTAAGAGAAGCACAAAAGTGTTTCATCAACATCATCAACACCATTATCACTTACCAGCCCTGCCTTGTGGTTGCTTATGACAAAGAGGCTGTGCAAAAACATTTCACACCTCATCCAAATCTCTTTTTTGTCGAGTACACTACAGATGACACATGGGCAAGGGATTGTTCAGCACTAAGCATTTTCGAAGATAAAAGAACAAAACTTTTAGACTTCAGCTTTAATGCATGGGGCGGTAAGTTTACAGCACAAAAGGACAATGCACTCTCACGCAACATAGCTAAGTGTTATGGAGCACCACTTCAGAGCATCAACTTTGTCTTAGAAGGAGGTGCAGTTGAGAGTAACGGGGTTGACACCATCTTGACAACAACAGCCTGCATGCTCAACCCAAACCGCAACCCACACCTCAACAACATCCAAATCACCCAAAAGCTCAAAGAGCATTTCGGAGCTGAGCATATTCTTTATCTCAACCATGGATACTTGGCAGGAGATGATACGGACTCGCACATAGATACACTTGCTCGCTTTATCTCTGATGATACTCTCATGTATGTCAAATGTAGTGACAAAAACGATGAACACTACCAAGAACTAAAACGTATGGAAGAAGAACTGCAAATGATAGCAAAAGAGCGTAAACTTAAACTCATCGCCCTGCCATTTCCTGATGCCATCTACTATGACAATGAACGCCTTCCTGCCACCTATGCAAACTTTTTGTTTGTAAATGGTGCTGTTTTGGTTCCGACATACAATGTTGCCCAAGATAAAGAAGCAGTTGATATATTTACAAAAACATTTCCCTCACGCAAAGTTGTTCCTATTGACTGTGCTGTACTTATTCGCCAGCACGGATCCCTTCACTGTGTGACTATGAATTTTGCCAAAGATGTAACACTCACGCAAAATTGCCACTGAGAAAAATCTATTAACACTTCTGTAACACTTCTTTTATTATTATTTATCTAATTATTAAAAAAGGGGAATATAATGAAAAGAACACTCACTCTCTCTCTTTTGGCCATATCATCACTCTACAGTGCTGATGTGACACTAGAATCTATTGATGTACAATCCACGACAATCACTGAAGTCGCTCAAAATGCACAAACTTCAGCAGATGTTGCAACAGCACTCAGCACCTCTGTACCTAGTATTGATATGTCACGCAGAAGCGGAATTGCCAATGACATATTTATTCGTGGTCAAAAACGTGACAATATCGCAGTAGAAGTAGATGGAACAAAAGTTTGTGGAGCCTGTCCAAATAGAATGGACCCGCCAGTCTCACACGTACTTGCCAATCAGATTGAGACCATTGAAGTTACGGAAGGTCCTTACGATGTCACCACATACGGCAATCTCAGCGGTGGGGTGAAGATAAAGACCAAAAAACCTACAAAAGATTTCAAAGCACAGCTCAATCTTGGTTTTGGTGCATGGAACTATAAAAAGTTTGGTGCAACGGCAAGTGGGGGCAATGATATTGTTCGCCTTTTAGTAACGGCTTCTATGGAGTCAAGTGACCAGTATCATGATGGTAATGGAAACACCCTGGCACAACAGCTTGACAAATACATAGCAAACGGACACTCAGGTGCTGCAGGAAATGCCTATCAGCCAAAATATCATGATATGCAGGCTTATAAGAAAAAATCAATAAATGCAAAAGCCTTTATAACAACTGCCAAAAACCAAGAGCTTCGTCTAAGTGTAACTGCAAACAGAAGCGATAATATAATGTACCCAAATACCGGTATGGATGCCATCTTGGACGATTCAAACATCTACTCTATATCGTATGACATTAAAAACATCTCAGAGATTTACAAAAATGTAAACCTGCAGTACTACTACTCTGATGTTGACCATCCTATGAGTACAGAGTATAGAAAAAAAGCTGCTATGAATCCTATGATGAACAAAACAAACCATATGTGGACAACCATGCAAGGGCTCAAACTCAAAAACAGTTTTGAGTTAAATACTTATAAGCTTTTAGTTGGTCTTGATGGCAGCAGAAGAACATGGAAAGGTGAGTACACGAACAATGTAAGCGGAGCAGTTCTTGGAAAGAGTATAGACCATGCCTTAACAAAAAACCGTGCTCTTTTTGCTGAGCTTGAAAAAGCCTATGGAGCATTAAGTATGAAAGCCGGGGTACGCTACGACCACTCGAAAGTTCAAGATGACAATGCTAACCACCAGTCAAACAGCTACAACTCACTTGGGGCAAATATATTTACAAGCTATGCACTCAGCAACGAAAACAGACTCTTTTTAGGTGTGGGAACTGCATCTCGTGTTCCAGACGGCAGAGAGCTTTACTTTCAAAAAAGCGGCCTTAAAGGTACTCCAAACCTAAAACAGACAACAAACAGAGAGATTGATGCAGGGTTTGAGAGTGATAATGACTACTTTAAACTCAAACTTAAAGTTTTTTACTCTGACCTAAAAGACTATATCTACATCAATGCTAACAAAACTACAAATATTTTTGAAAATATAGATGCAAAAATCTATGGTGGTGAAGTTAGTGGCAGCTATTACGTAAATGATGATATAACACTTGATATGGGAGCTTCTTATAAACGTGGGAAAAAAGACCATGCTCTCGCAGGTCAAACAAATACAAATCTGGCAGACATTGCACCACTGCGTGGGAATGTAGCACTTAACTATGAGTATGCAAATAATTCACTCGCAACGCTTGAAGTTCAAGCAAGCAAACGTTGGAGCGATATAGACAGTGACAACGGTGAACAGGAACTTGCAGGCTGGGCGGTTATGAATGCAAAAATAAAACATGCCGTAAATAAAAAGTTTGACTTTACCCTGGGTGTGAATAATATGTTTAATATTACTTATGCAAGAAGCAATACCTATGTTGATCTCACACTTGTAACAACTGGTGGGGACAATATGCTTCTTAATGAACCGGGGCGCTATGTCTATACTAACTTAGATTTTAAATTTTAATATATACTTTTAATTAAAAGAGAGAAGAAGTTTTTTCTCTCTTTTTTCACTTAATAACAGTTTTAAGCATTTATTAACCTTAATCATTTTACAATGTATAAAATAATAAAAAATGTGAGTATATGTTATGAATAGTAAAGATCGAAGAAAACACGGTAAAGAGTTCGCATATCTCTTCTTTTTTTTGGAAATTATAGTCATTGTGGAAATTGCCTATGCATATACACTACTCTTTGGTACAAACCAATTTTCACTTATAATTCTAGCAGTGCTCACGCTATACTTTTTTAATAATGCTCTCCAACGACTAAATAGAGTCCTTAACCGCATTGCATTTAAAGAGTACCATTTTCATTCTCACACTAAAGATTTGCACTACTCTTTGTAATTAACCACTCTTTTAGACCACAAGTGCTAAAATCTCTCTATGATAAAAAGACACCCTACCAAAAAAATATATGTCGGTGATGTAGCTGTCGGTGGTGATGCACCTATTAGTGTTCAGTCAATGACATACTCCGATACCCATAATGTTGCTGCCACTGTTGAGCAGATAAACCGCTTGCACTTTGCCGGCTGTGATATTGTACGTGTAGCAGTTCCTGATATGAAAGATGCACTCGCGCTAAAAGCCATCAAAGAGCAGATATCACTGCCTCTTGTTGCAGATATTCACTTCAACTACAAACTAGCCCTCATCGCAGCAGAGTCTGTGGACTGCATCCGCTTTAACCCGGGAAATATCAGTGACAAAAGCAAGATAAAAGAGATAGTAAAAGCGTGTCAGGAACGCAAACTTCCTATTCGCATAGGTGTCAATGCCGGCAGTCTTGAAAAAGAGTTTGACAACAAATACGGCCCTACTGCCGAGGCTATGGTCGCAAGTGCTGAGTATAACATCAAGTTTTTAGAAGATCTTGGCTTTGATGACATCAAAGTAAGCCTCAAAGCAAGTGATGTTGAGCGTACCGTAGATGCATACAGAATGCTGCGCCCTCGTAACAACTATCCATTTCACCTCGGTGTTACGGAAGCTGGAACTATCTTTCACGCAACAGTAAAAAGTGCCATTGGTTTGGGGGCACTCTTACTTGATGGCATAGGCGACACAATGCGCGTGAGCATCACCGGAGAACTTGAAGAGGAGATAAAAGTCGGCAAGGCAATCCTCAAAGACAGTGGTGTAGCAAAAGAGGGTCTTAACATTATCTCTTGTCCGACCTGTGGACGCATAGAAGCAGATCTTGTCAGTGCGGTAGCTGAGATAGAAAAACGTACAAAACATATAAAAACACCGCTTGATGTAAGTGTAATGGGATGTGTGGTCAATGCCATCGGAGAGGCCGCTCACGCAGATGTAGCCATCGCTTACGGCAAAGGCAAAGGGCTTGTAATGGTAAAAGGCGAAGTGGTAGCCAACCTTGATGAGAAAGAGCTTGTTGAACGCTTCGTATTTGAAGTTGAGAAGATGGCTAAAGAGGAGGCAGAATAGTGCAGGATAATCTTTACAACCTCGCTTTTGAGCGATCAGTTCTTAGTTCTATCATCTTTGAACCAAGTCAGTTCGATGAGCTGAGTGTCATTCTAAAAGTAGAAGATTTCTATCTTCCTGCACATCAAGATATCTTCAAAGCGATGCTGACACTCTTTCAAAAAGATCTGCCTATCGATGAGGAGTTCATCAAAAAAGAGCTGATGAAGATGAAAAAGTTTGATGAGCAGGTACTCTTAGAGATACTTGCCGCAAACCCTATCTCAAATACAAAAGCCTATGTTGATGAGATCAAAGACAAAGCCCTTAAACGCCATCTCTTAACCCTTACAACAGAGATAAAACGTGTAACAGTAGAAGAGGAGCTTCCATCTGCTGAAGTTGTGGACATCGTAGAGAAAAAGCTCTATGAAATCACTCAAGAGAACCAGACAAGTGACTTCAAAGACTCAGCAAAAATGACCTTTGATACCATGGAGTACATCAAAGAGATGAAGGCTCGCGGAAACTCAGAGCTTGTCGGAGTGGACACCGGCTTTAAAGAGCTAAATAAAATGACAACCGGTTTTGGCAAAGGAGACCTTGTCATTATCGCAGCGCGGCCGGCTATGGGTAAGACCTCTTTTATTCTAAACACCGTCAACAACCTCATCTTAAAAGGAAAAGGGGTTGCCTTTTTCTCTCTAGAGATGCCGGCTGAGCAGTTGATGCTAAGACTTCTCTCCATTCAGACCTCTATACCACTGCAAAAACTGCGTGTGGGAGATATGAGTGATGAACAGTGGCAAAGTTTAAACGGTGCAGTTGACAGAATGACAACAGCAAAGCTCTTTGTAGATGACCAGGGTAGTGTCAACATTAACCAGCTGCGAAGTAAACTCAGAAAACTCAAAAATCAGCATCCAGAGATTGAGATAGCCGTTATCGACTACCTCCAGATTATGTCAGGTATCGGTAATCAAGACCGTCACCTCCAAGTTTCAGAGATTTCTCGTGGACTCAAAATGCTCGCACGTGAGCTTGAGATCCCTATCGTTGCACTCTCACAGTTAAACCGTGGACTAGAGTCTCGTAATGACAAACGCCCGATGCTAAGCGATATCCGTGAATCGGGTTCAATTGAACAGGATGCCGACATTATCCTCTTTGTTTACCGCGATGATGTCTACCTCTACAAAGAGGAAAAAGAGCGTGAAAAAGCAGCCAAAGCCGAAGGTAAAGAGTACACTTCAAGTTATGTGGAAAAAGAGCAGGAAGAGGCTGAGATTATCATCGGTAAACAGCGTAATGGTCCAACAGGACATGTAAAACTTATCTTTCAGAAAAAGCTCACGCGCTTTGTCGATGCGCCTAGTTTTTCAAATGCAGTTGAGACAGTCTATGAAAATGTCGATACGAAAAGTGCTCAAATTGACATCCCACAAGTTGAGATGCCCTCAATCTAATGCACAAAATAGAGAGGGTTCAACTCTTTAGCAACTCTAAGGAGTATCTGAAATTTTTCATCCTCTCTTCTTTGCTTTTTTGCTTCTCTCTTCTTTATGAGTACTACAACTACACAAAACTTCATGAGTTTAACAGCTATATCACTCACGCAACAGTTCTTAAACAGTATACAAAAACAAAAATAAAGCCAAATGGCAAAGAGAAAAGCTATCAGGTACTCAAACTCAAAAGTGATGAGGGTTTTACATTTTATACCATAGCCTCCAAAAATACACCTCAGCTTCTTGCAAAAGAGATAACAGTAGAGTTTTATACTGACAAAATAGACTTTCTTGCCTATCTAAAAAACTTTTTTGCTTTTAGTAAAATAGTAGCTATACCAAAAGAGCTCACCAATAAAGAAAAACTTCTTACAGACCTCTCTTTAGAGCATAAAGATGAAGATATTGCAACCATATACAAAGCTCTTTTTCTTGCCATACCGCTACCTAGTCATCTCCAACAAACCTTTGCCAATCTTGGCATCAGCCATCTTGTAGCACTGAGTGGCTTTCATCTGAGTGTGCTCTTTGGCATACTCTTTTTTCTTCTAAAATATCCCTATACGCTGCTACAATCACACTACTTTCCCTACCGCAGTAAAAACAGAGACCTCTTTTTCATTATTGCTTTTTTATTGGGATTATATCTTCTCTTTGTAGCAATGCCTCCCTCACTTTTAAGAGCCTATGCCATGCTTGTTGTTGTTTTTGTTCTTTATGACAGAGGTGTGAAGCTACTCTCGATGCAGACACTCTTTGTAAGCAGTATAATTCTTGTCATTTTGTTTCCAAGATTGCTTTTTAGTGTAGGATTTTTTCTCAGTATCAGTGGCGTTTTTTATATTTTTTTATTTTTGCACTACTTTTCTAATTACTCTAAAGTGTTACAGTTTGTACTACTTCCATTTTGGGTTTACCTTATGATGTTACCGTACTCTTTATATCTTTTTGGAAACTTTTCACTACTGCATCCGCTCTCCATTTTATGGACAACGCTCTTTAGTCTCTTTTATCCACTGACACTCTTTTTACATGCTATTGGCCTTGGAAATATTTTAGATGAAGTACTGAAAATGTTTTTAAGTATTGATGCTCACGCAGCGAAGCTAAGCCTTGCAAAAGAGTGCTTCTATGGGCATATTGTTCTCTCGCTACTAAGTCTTTACAAAAAAGAGCTACTGCTGTTGTTGCTGTTTGAGGCGTTCTCTGCTTCTGTATATGCGGTTTATTATGTAGCAGAGTTTTAGTCCGTAGATAAAGATGATCCAAGAGACATATATCCACAAAAAAAGAAACATTACTATAGCAAAAGAGCCATACATAGTTGTGTAGGATTTATTCAAAAAGACATAATAGATAAAGGCATTTTTACTTGCACTAAAGACTATGGAGACCATAAGTGAACTAATTGCTGAAGCCTTAGGGTTGATCTTTGCATTGGGTGCAATTTGAAATATAAGAAAAAAGAGCCCCCAAATAATAAGATAAGGCACAAGCGGCAAGATATTAAAACCGGATGTTATGCTGTTTGAGGCCATTAGTGTAGCGATATAGCCTGTAATATAAAAGGAGATACCAAGACCTATTGGTGTGAGTGTGAGCATCGTCCAGTAGGTTGTTATACTGTCCCACAGAGAGCGAGACTTTACATGAAAGATCTTATTTGCAATAAACTCAAAGTTTCTAAAAAAGAGCAGTGAAGCAATAAGGATCATCAAAAGACCAAAAGCCCCCATCTTTGCAGAATTTGCTACAAAGCTGTCTATATTTGTCATAATAAGTTCTGACTGAACCGGCATAAGGTTTGAAAATATAAAGCCCTTTATCTTCTCATAATGCTCTGCAAAGCTCGGCATAGAGGTAATCAGGGTCAAAACAATCAAAAGAAGTGGAATAATGGTAAAGATGGTATAGAAACTAAGACTTGCAGCAAAGAGGGTTAACTCTTTGTCTATAAACGCCTTTACAAACTGTTTTACTTCTCTGTAAATTCTGTATAAAGGTCTCTTTTTTTGCATAGCCTACTCAAGCCCCATCTTCGCAGGGTTTAAGATGTTGTTTGGATCAAAGGCCTTCTTAATAGATTTAAAAAGTTCCATCTCTGCATCTGTAAAGGCCATCTTCATATATGGTGCTTTTGCAAGACCGATGCCATGCTCACCTGAGAGTGTACCACCAAGGTCAACTGTCGCCTGAAAAACCTCTTCTATGGCTTTATAGGCAATCTTTACCTGCTCGGGGTCACTGCCGTCAACCATTACATTTGTATGCACATTTCCATCACCTGTGTGCCCAAAACACGGAATCTTGACATTATACTTGTCTGCTATGGCATAAAACTTCTCTAAAAGCTCAGGCAGTACCGCACGAGGAACTGTTACATCTTCGTTTAGTTTCTTACTTCCATAGACTGAGAGTGCCGGAGATGCATTACGACGGGCAAACCAAATGTCAGCTGCCTCTTTCTCATCTTTTGCACGGCGAAACTCACTACAGCCATTCTCTTTAAAGACCTTCTCAATCTGATCGAGCTGGAAGTTCAGGTCATCTTCCAAGTTTCCATCAACATCAGTAACTAAAAGTGCTCCTGCATCTACCGGCAAGCCTTTATGAAATGTCTGCTCAACCGCACGAATAGTCAAGTTATCCAAAAACTCCATCGCAACAGGTGTGATACCACTTGCCATTGTCTTATAGACCGCTTCCATCGCATCATTTACAGTAGGAAAGATTCCCATCGCAGTTTTTGTCATCTTTGGTTTTGGGATGAGCTTGAGAGTTATCTCGGTCAAAACTGCAAGTGTTCCCTCAGAAGCGATAAGGATTCCTGAGATATTATACCCTGCAACATCCTTGATAGTACGCTTCCCTGCACGAATGATCTCACCATTTGGCAGTACCGCACGTGTAGCCATAACATAGTCTTTGGTTATGCCATACTTCGCCGCACGCATACCACCTGCATTTTCACTGACATTACCACCGATTGTCGAGTAGTCTTGACTTGCCGGATCTGGCGGATAGAAAAGCCCCACCTCTTCTACTGCACGTTGAAGATCCATGTTGATAACACCGGGTTGTACAACGGCTACCATATTTTTCATATCTATTTCTAAGATTTTGTTCATATGTTTTTCCATAGCCAGTACAATGCCACCTTTGCTAGGTAGTGCACCACCGGTAAAACCGCTTCCTGCACCTCTTGGAACGATAACAATCTTATGCTCGTTGCAGTACTTTAAAATCTCACTTACATCATTCTCATCTCTTGGGAAGAGTACTGCATCAGGCTCAAAGTGCTCACGTGTAGCATCATATGAGTATGCAATCAAGTGGGCTTTGTCACTGTAAATATTCTCATCACCTACAATAGATTTAAAATGGTCTAAATGTTTTTGTTCTATCATCACTATTTCCCTATTTCAAACTCAGAAGTCAGCTCACGCACTTCTGCTTCTTTGGCATTTTTTACTATCTCATAGAGCGCTTTGTTCTTTTTGTTGTTTTCTACCAAAAGCTCATAATAGTGTGGTGCATAAGCATCCATCTCGCTGCTTCCTTCACCCCACCAAGCGGCATCTATCTTTTCAACACGCGTGTAAAAAGGTCTCTGTTGACTTTTTTGCTCCAAGGGCGCATCTGTAATACTTAAAATTACAAAACTTTTACTATCGACCGTATAGAGTTTTTGATCTAAATAGATAAAAACAAGGCCTACACTTGCAGCATTTGCAAACTTTACAAAATCTTCTTTCAAAGGAGTAGGATGACCATTAAAAGAAAGCACTGTTGCAAAAAGGTCTGGATGTATCCACTGGACATGAACACTTTTTGATATTCTGTGATAAAGTGCTTCGCTAGGAGCTATAAGCAGTGCACGGGAATAGCCAAATGCAAGCTCAACTGTATCACCTTTGGCGACTTTCCACTTTCCATATGGCAAGGAGTTGTTTTTCAGTGCATCAAAGTCATTCATCTTCAGTGTTGCTGTTTTTGTACTTGGGTCATACGCCTCTACCACAACACTCTTGAGTATTGCACTATGCTCTGGTGTGATGTGATGAACCACATAACCACTCATTCCTTTTTGAAGTTGCGGGAGAGTTATCTGAATCTTTTGTGCTTCTTCATCAACACTGATAACAGGTGCTTTGATAAGCCCTGCCATCAAGTGAACAGCTGTTAATATGAGTAAAATTGTATATTTCATGAGACTTCTTTCTTTTAATATAGTGCGATTATATCAAACAAACCTCATATTAATCAAAAATTTGCTAATCTTTCGCAAAATATTTTCTTTAGGCATGATTTTATGATACGAATTTTCATACTTCTTCTACTTACAACTACCATTTTCGCTTCCACTGTAGAGCGCAACAGGGTCAAAAGCGGAGAGACTTATCTCATCTTTTTAGAAAAAAACGCTCTCCCACTCAAAAAGCTCTATTATGACTTGGACAAAGATGACCAGCGTCTCACGGAAGAGATTCGTGCAGGTATTCATTACCAGATCTTAAAAGATGACAATGGCACGATTGAGCAGGTTTTGCTTCCGCTTAATGATGAGCTTCAGATTCATATCTTTCAAGATAAAAACAAACAGTACAAATTTGAAGCTATTCCCATCATAAGTGAGACAAAAACAGAGGCTTTTCACACAACCATCACTAGCTCTCCGATGT
>Ga0256837_1001051_pt1 | contig 19880 bp, 19 predicted proteins | sample 4562384metaG_FD_185976 | JGI IMG/M metagenome (GOLD analysis project Ga0256837, IMG submission 185976) | Hydrothermal vent microbial communities from Guaymas Basin, Mexico - 4561-384 | ecosystem: Environmental > Aquatic > Marine > Hydrothermal vents | place: Mexico: Guaymas Basin | collected...
GCTCCCTCTACTGTCCATAGTTTTTTACTTAAAGCACTTATAGATTTTTTGAAATTATCTTCACCAAATGGTTCTATAAAATCAACATCACTAAAATGTTTCTCAAGTAAAGATTTTTCATACATAAAACACTCTTTTGTATCAACCACTATGTTTTCATTTACTTCTAGTTCTAACTCTGTACCTGATGATAGGTTTGCTAAGAACCAGATAGCTAAAAATTCAGCAGAAAATTTGTTTAGTATGTTGTGTGAAAAATACTCAAAGTTTTCATATCCACTTTTTTCATATAAACTTATGATTAAAGATAATGTTTTTTCTAAATGAACAAGTGGTACAAGTGAAAATATCATCCTACCAACCGATACACCTTTTGTATGAACAGCACCTAAAAAAACTTTAGCACCACCCTCTGTATCTCCAAAGTTATTAGTTTTTAAACCTATGAGACCTATATCTGTATGGTAGTGTCGTCCACACCCTTTAGCACATCCTGAAAAACCGATTTGGATTCCATACTTGTTGATTTTAGATAGTGGTAGATATTTTGTTTCATTTTTAATGCTCCAAAAAGAGTAAGGGCATAGGTTACCAGCACAAGCTAAAATGGTTGAACTCTCACTAGGTGAATCAAACGGTACTGTTTTATCTTTTAACCCTAAAAGGTAGATATTTTGGTCGATTCCTATACGAACTTCGGCATCATTTTCTATCGCATAGTCTGAGATTTGAATCATCTCATCAGCACTTAGTCTAGCAAAATCTGTTTGGTAGCAGTAAGAGAATGTTCCATCTTTGAGTTCCTCTTGGTGTTCAAAAACAACTTTTTTAAGTAGCATTTCTCCAGCACTTTCAAACTTAGAGCCATACTCTTTTTCTATATGTTTTACTAAACCATCCATACCTATCTCTTCTATCATATAAAAAAGTCTAGTTTTTGAACGAGCAAAACGGGAACCATGTAGGTAAAAAGCCTCTACAAATGCTTTAAAAAAGTTAAACACTTCATCAGGTTTTAAAAATATATTTGCCTCTTGGGCTATCTCTGTATTTTTACCACCCATTAAAACATTGAACCCATTTACACCATCTTTTTGAGCAAGAGCAAAGTATAAATCGTTTGCGAAAAAAGAGGTAACACTAGCACTATTTCCAGAGATTCCGATAGATACTCTTCTAGGTAGCATACCAACATAGCGAGGGTTTTTCACTATATAATCTTGCATCTCTTTTACGATAGGGTAAACCTCTATCTCAGAGTATCTACCACAACCATCATACACATCAGCTACAATGTTACGGATATTGTCACCGAAACTTTGCCATGTTGTTAAACCAGCAGAGTTTAGCTTTTTCCAAATATCGTGAACATCTTCAGCTTGTAACTCATGGAGCTGAATACCACCACGAGCAGTTAAGATACTAAAGAGGTCATACTCTTTTACAACCTCTGCTATATATTTAAACTCTTGAGCAGTCAATCTACCAGCTGGAACACGAAGTCTCATAGTGAACTCATCTTCTAAAAATTCTGTTGTAAAAATCCCAAAATCTTGAAGATAAAACCTATCTCCCTCACCCAAACTCTCAAAATCGATAGATTCAAACTCTTTAAAATAGTCAAAAGGTCTAAGTCTAGCTTTGTACTTTTCCCTTTTGTTTAGTTTAGAATCTAGTGCATTTTCGTACATTTACCACTCCATATATTTTGTGATGATATTTTAGCTTATAAAGGTTAAAATGTTCTGTCTTTAATATTAAAATATAGTTATTAAGTTTATAATACATTTATGAATAAAATAATAGATGAAATTTTAACAACTTGGCATAAACATTTTGAGGATGAAGATAACCAATACTCTGAGTTTGAACATTCAGATATAGAGTATTTTGTGGGGTGTATGCTCTATAATCACTTTCAATTTTCTAAGGCATTAAACACTATGAAAACGATAGATTTATCGTATGATTTTTTAGATTCTTGTGGTGATGAGTATGACGATATTTTACTGAGTATTAAAAGTATCAAAATAGATGATGAGATGGAAAAACTAAAGTTTTTACAAGATTTTATAAAAGAATCACAAGCTAAATATAGTGAAGATGAACTTTATCTATTAAATAGATTAGATAACCACATAGCTGGTGTTTTAGAAAGAACTTTATCTGATGCTGAGGTTGGTAGTGTAGAGTTTAAAAAACCAGAAGTACCAACCCGTTCACCAAACCCACTTTTAAGATAGTAAAATGGAAAAGTATCTTATAACATCGAGGGAGTTTTATACAGATACACCAGCTATCTTTCGCAATATTTTACACGAACAGTTTGTAGAACACTCCCCAACTTATGCTTTATATAGAGATAAATCAAACCCAAACTATGATGTTCAAGCACACCATTTTGTTGAGGTTTGTAACCAGTTTGAAAATATAAAGAGTTTTATACATAGAGATGTTGAGTTAGCAAAAAGTTTAAATGCTTATGGTGTTCATTTAACTTCACAACAGTTTGATAAGATAGAGTATGCTAAAAGCTTAGGGTTAGAGGTTATCATAAGTACACATACTCACGAAGAGGTTTTAAAAGCTAAAAAACTTGGTGCTGATATGGTAACATATAGCCCAATTTTTACTTCACCAAATAAGGGTGAACCAAAAGGGATTGATGACCTAAAAGAGGTTTTAAATAAGTGTGATATAAAAGTTTTTGCTTTAGGTGGAATCATAGATGAGATTCAAATAAAAGAGATAGAAAAAACTAATGCTTATGGGTTCGCTTCTATCCGTTATTTTTATTGAGAGAGGGAGACAAGGGAATAAATCCCCTGTCTATGCTTAGTGAAGCATAGGTGCTAAAAGGCACATAAGTAAAATAACGACAATTAACTTATACATAAAATCTCCCTATAGTATTCTTGGAGAGCAAAAAAAAAGGGTAGAGGTTCATGACTTCCTCCACCCTTTAAGTTTTTTTACTGCTCCATAGAACACTATAAGTAATTGTCGTAATTAAAATTATATACAAAAAAAATAAATCTAAACTTTTAAAGTAACTTTCCTGCCATATATCCACTAGAAAAAGCTAATTGTAGATTGTACCCTCCACAAGGTCCATCTAGATTCATAACCTCTCCACAAAAGTATAAACCTTTTACAAGTTTACTCTCCATAGTTTTTGGTTCTATCTCTTTTAGTGAGATTCCACCTCTTGTTATCATAGCCATCTTAAAACCATCATGCCCCACAACAGTTAAAGGTGTCCAAGTTAATAGTTTTAGAAGTTTAGCTTTTGATGAGCCATCTATCTTGTTGTATTTTTCTTTAGAATCAATACCAGCTAATTTACAAAGTTCATTAGATAGTGGAGTGGGGAGTAGGGTACCTATATGTTCTAGTGTTGAAAAATCTGGATTTTTGATGGCAGAATCTTTTAGATGTTTAGATATTTGCTCCCCGTTCATCCCTTTTGTTAGGTTTAAAAGTATGGGAACTTCACCATATTTATCTAAAAGTGGAGTTATCTCTCTAGCAAAATCCAACACAACAGGACCTCTGATTCCATCCTTTGTAAAGATTAAATCACCAACAGCTTTAAGCTTTTTAGCCTTTTTTAAATCAACCCTTAGTTCCACTTTTGGTATGGTGTCTGCTCTACAACTCTCTACCCAACTCTCTTTAGTTTTTAGTGGCATCATAGCAGGGTGTAGAGTTGTCACTTTATGACCTAACTCCTCCACCATCTCATAACCATCACCCTCAGCCCCTAAAGTTGGGTAACCTAAACCACCACTAGCTAAAATGATGTTTTTTGAGTAAAAAGTTTGTGTTTGAGTTTTTACCCCTATCACCTTAGAATCTTCAACTAAGATATGTTGTACTTTTTGTGAACATTTTACATCAATACCTAGTTTTTTCATCTCATCTTCAAGAGCAGATAGTATAGATACAGAACTATGGGAAGTGGGGAAGATTCTAAACCCATCGGGAGCATGAGTTTCAACACCAATCTCTTTAAAAAAATTTACAACATCATTATGGTCAAAAAGGGTTAAACAATCCCTCATAAAACGACCCTCACGACCAAACTTTGCCATAAAATCTTCATTTGATAAAGTGTTAGTAAGGTTACAACGACCACCACCAGTAGCTTTGAGTTTAGCCCCAATTTTAGGAAGCTTTTCTAAAAGTAAAACTTTGTTACCATCTCGAGCTGAAACTATTGCCGAAATCATTCCACTAGCACCAGCACCGATAACAATAAGGTCGTATTTATCACTCAAACTAAATTCCTGAAATTCTATTTTTTGGATTATATAATATTTTTTTATTAACACCAAATTATAAATAGAATTATTGAATCACAAACTCTGTAAAATAGATACCTTTAATCTTACCATCTGATAACATAGCATTTAGTGTATCTATAATCTGTAAAGAGACTTTTTGTTTCCCTTTTTTAGATGAGATCTCCTCTAATGTTTTTGATGTCAAGATTCTAATGATTCTATCTCTTATAACAGGAGCATTCGCATCAAGTTCAAGACTTAGCTCTTCACCCTCTATCTCTAAAGATATAGTTGTTTTTAGGTATCTACGACCAGCATCACTTTTTAGATTTACTGTAAAAGAATCTAAAGGGTATAAAATACCAATCTCACTTAGCTTTCTTGTATCATTAAAAAAGTTAGCATTTGGCTCAGTTCTTTTAGCTGGTTGTGACTGAGTTTGAGCAGCTGGTTGTTGTGTTGTTTCCTCATCATCTCCACCCATCATCAAAAGTGCGACAACAGCTCCACCAAGGATTATAAGAATCAAGACAACGATGATTATAATCATCAACATATTCCCAGATTTTTTCTTCTCGGGAACACTCTCCTCTTCTGTATTCTCTTCTTCAGCCATCTTATTCCTTTTATTTTAGTTTTATTAAAGGATTATAACACAACAGATTCAATATGTAAATATGATACTATTTATTATTCTCTTGTGTAAGTGTATTTAGTGGTAAAAACTCATAAGTTTCACCATTATAGTAGTCTATTTTACCTGTTTCCATATCATAGTACCAACCATGAATAGCTAAATCACCAGCTTCAAATCTTTTTTTAACATTTGGATATGTTAAGATATTCTCTATCTGCTTTATAACCGATAGTTTTTCTGTTAATCTTAAAAGATCCTCTTTTGGAGCGTTTACACCAAGACTTAAAATAGCAGAAGTTTTAGCACTCTCACCAAGCTCTAACCATTTTTTAGTGTGTATAAGAGATGGATCTTCTATCTCTTCGTATAGATGGTTACAAGCACCACAATGGGTATGTCCACAAATTATGATCTCTTGAACTTTTAAAACACTAACAGCATACTCGATTCCTGAAGCAGTAGCATGAAAATCCTCATCAGGCTTAAAAGGTGGTACAAAGTTACCAACATTTCTGATCACAAAAAGATCACCTGGATTTGATTGTACGATTAGATCGGGGATAACTCTCGAATCTGAACAACCTATAAAAAGAGCTTTTGGAGATTGCCCACTTGTTACAAGTTTAAGCAAAGATTCCTTGTTTTTTTTAAAATATGATCTAAATAGCTCATTTCCCTCTGCGTAGTTCTCTAAATTCATAACAATCTCCTAAATTTATTTAAATTATATACACTCTTTTATATCTAATGCTTTCATTATTTTGTTAAAAATTGAACCAGCTTCACGGCTATAATCATCATGATATTCAATCACAAAAACTTCTCTATTGTTTAAAATACTAGATGTGTGTGTATCAGCTTTTATATCATATTCAGCTATTATCTTTTCAGCAGTATCTACTACTAGTTTTTTCTCATCATCACCTAAATAAGCTATCGATAACCTTACAAATCTCTCTTCACTTCTAAACTCAGCATCAATCATAAATTAACCTTTATATAATTTTTAATAATTATACAACTTTTTTCATAAATAAATTTATTTTATTGATTAAATTAGTACCATTCTAAAAGTTTAGTTACTTCATCTACTATATATGTTTTCATAGCTGTTTTCTCAAGAGGTTTTTTAGCTAAAAGAACTTTAGATATATTTTGCATTTTTGCCTCTTTTAATCTAACATCAATGGCATAAACCTCCCTTACATCACCAACAAGTGAAACTTCACCGATAAATACAGTCTCTTTAGAGATAAATCTATCTCTAAAACTACTTAAAATTGCGGCTAAGATAGCTAAATCTGCTGCTGTTTCAGTAATCTTTATCCCACCAGTTATATTTATAAATACATCGTATCCAGATAGTGGAATCTCCAGTTTTCTCTCAAGTAGTGCTAAGAGCATATTTAATCTATTGTTATCAAAACCTGTTGCTTGTCTTTTTGAGTTTGGTGTATGAGATTCTGAAACAAGAGCTTGAACCTCTAGTATAATAGGGCGAGAACCCTCCATAACAACGGTAAGAGCAGAGCCTGATTGTTCAGAGTTTCTGTTAAAAAATCTTGATGATATATCGGTAGCAGATACTAAACCCTCACTTCTCATCTCAAACACACCTATCTCACTAGTTGGTCCAAAACGGTTTTTAAATCCTCTTAAGATTCTTAACTCTTGTGATGAATCACCCTCAAAATATAAAACAGTATCAACCATATGTTCTAAAACTCTAGGACCAGCGATAGAACCCTCTTTTGTGATATGACCTATGATGAAGATAGCTAAATCTTTCTCTTTTGCGATTCTCATTAGCTCAAAAGTGATTTGCCTTACTTGTGTAACAGAACCAGGGGCTGAGGTGATAGCATCAGAGTATATAGTTTGGATAGAATCTATGATTAGAAATTCATACTCTCTATGTTCTAACTCTACTAAAATTTGTTCTAGTCTAATTTCACTAAGTAGATACAAAGTATCGTTGTTAGCATTTAGTCTATTTGCTCTTAGTTTAATCTGACCAGCAGATTCTTCACCAGTCACATAAAGCACATTTTTATTTAGTGATGAGATATTTGATGCTACTTTTAAAAGTAGTGTAGATTTTCCAACACCAGGGCTTCCCCCTATAAGTGTTAACGATCCAGGAACTATACCACCACCAAGGACACCATCTAGTTCTGGATCAAGAGATGAGAATCTGTAAACTTCACTCTCTATGATGTTGTTTATACTTACAGCTTTAGATGAAGCAGTTGAGGCTGATTTTGTTTTTTTTACAACCTCTTGTTGATGCTCATTTAACTCTATAAAAGAATCCCAAGCTCCACAGTTTGTACACTTACCCATCCATTTTGGTGTAGTAAGTCCACAATGTTGACATTCAAATAAAATTTTCTTTTTAGCCATAATTGTTTCCTAATAAAAGTTTAGTAGAGAGTTGTGTAAATTTGAGAGGATTATAGTGTTTTTTATATATATAGTTTAAAAGTATGACAAAATGTCATACTTTTAATGGTTAATTGATAGTTAGAATCTTAGATTATAAGTAGCATAAGCTCTATTTACATAATCATCAGTTTTAACAGGAGTACCTATATGCCAACCACTACCTGTATATTCATAATCGATCATCGTGTAGCCTAATTTTACAAATTGATACATATCCATAGAATATAATACATATATATCATTTACACTACCACGAGTTGCTAGTTTATTTAATAGATCTGAACTACCATTTGTAAAACTATACCAGTATTGGCTACCTTTATTAAACTCATAACCAATTTTTACTGAACCTATATCATATCTAGTACCTATTTGAAAAGCATAACCATCATCTTCTAATAAAGAAACATTTTGGTTCATAGTCATAGCACCAAAATTAACTGTTTTACCATTAGAATCTGGCATATTAAAACCAGCAGATATGAAATAATTTAAGTTTGTTCCAAATGCTTTATTATTTTCAAAATAGATACCAGCTAAAGACATATCACCAAGGTTTTGGTTGTTAGGAGCATCTGTGTATTCTGGATGACCTATGAAATCAGTAGCATGAACATAACTTAAAACAAGTAAATTTTCACCCATAGAAGAAAATGGTAAGCTCATCTCATAAAAAGCACCATATACATTTAAGTCTTCAATCTCATTTTGATTTGGTGTATATGGTGAGTAGTTAGTATTATTTTGAAAACCTTTACCATAAGCAACACGGAATGTTGGATTCATTTTAGATGATGGAGCTAGTTTAGCTGTTAGTACAGCACCATCAGCTGATCCATCAAATAGTATAGCTGGGTATGTAGATTTTCTTTGAGTATTTTCTATAAGTGTCATACCTGGTCCATCAGAACTAGGTTGACGACCTAATGTTAATATTATAGAATCTATTGGAGCATAATCAACATAAGCTCTTTCTACATATATTGAACTACCACCTGTTGGTTTTCTACCTTGTGCTGAATCACTTAAATTACTTGGTGTAGAATCACTCCAGTTTTTAAACATAGATAATCGACCAGTAAATTTTGTTTTATCATTTATTTTTGCATCCATAGATAAACGAAGTTTAGTTGTCCATTGATTATTTATAGAATAATCTTTAGCTGGAATACTCATAGATCCTGTTTCACCCTCTATAAAATTTGTGCTTACTTCAAATTCAGCTCCCCATTTAATACGGTTCATAGTTGCTTGAAATTCATTTTCATCAGCTCTTTCATAAAGTTCATCTATAGATTCATTTGTATTTGCTTCTAATTCATCTATTCTTTTATTTGCTTTATCAAGTTTTTTTAAAACTTTGTCCATATAAGCTTGTGAATACGCTTTAGCATAAACATATTTTTTTGTGTTACCTTTAGCATTTAGACCAACTGTTAATGTAGCAATCGCTAATGTACTTAATGTTATTTTTTTTATCATGGTATATCTCCTTATTCTCCAGCAACAGTTGCTTTATTTGGGTTATCAGCAGCTCTATCTATTAAACATTGTTCTACTGCTTTTTTATTTCCATCTTTAACTTTACGCTTAACCCATCTTTTTAGTTGTTTCATCGTTTTTACAGATGGATCTGGTGTGTTGTATTTTGCCATTAAATCACCGCAATCAGAATATAATGGGTTTGATAAAAAACCTATTAAAGTGATAGTAGCTATAATCTTTTTACTCATAGTTTCTCCTTTAAATTTTAAATTTACTTAACTCATTTTGAAGTTTATTTGATAGTGTTGTAACCTCTTTGATATCTGAAACTATTGAATTTATAGATTCTTTATTATCACCAGCTAATCTAGACATAGTTTCTATTTTAGATATTATCTCTTGAGTCTCTTTTGAAACTTTTACTGTTACATCAAGATTTAGTTGAGCAGTATTGGCTGTTTTTGTCATATCGTTACTTACTTTATTTACACTAATCTCAACACTCTCACTCTCATTTGCTAATTTTTCTATAAGTGAAACATTATCATTCATTTGGTTACTAATATTTGATATAGATTCAACCATTATATCAATAGAACTATATATCTCTGTTAATGATGTTTGTGTACTTTCAGCTAACTTTCTAACTTCATCAGCAACTACGGCAAATCCACGACCATGTTCTCCAGCTCTTGCTGCTTCAATAGCAGCATTTAATGCTAGAAGATTTGTTTGATTTGATATTTTTTCTATAACACTAAGAACATTTTTAATCTCACCAGCATTATGATTTAACTCACGAAGATTTGATGCTAATTCAACTTCAGCTTCCATACTTCCTCTTAAATCAGAGATGAGTTTCGTTACACCATCTCTAGTATTTACTAGATCAACAGCAGCATTTTTAACATTGTCTTTTGTATCAACAGCATCACTTACCGAGGTGTCTAGTGCTATTTTTACATCCTCACCTTTATGTGTAGCATCTACTGAGAATCCAGCTTCCTCTTCAATATGTGAATTTATCTCCATAGACGATGAACTTATATGATTTGAAAGTTTAGCATTTTCCATAGATATAATAGTGATAGTATTTAGTAGTTGAGATACATCTTTGATTACACTGTTTAGACTACTTTGAATGAAGCTTATCTCATCTTTTTCACCATTTATATCTTTTATATTTGTAAAATTAATTATATTCTCTTCATTTGTTATCTCATTTAGATTATTTGCTATATCTCTAAATCCTTTTTTTAGATTTATGATACTAACTAATAAAATCAACATACCAATTAAAGTTAAAAATGCTGTTACATAAATAATAGTAGAAGCTACATTTTTATCATATATAGCTTGTTTTCTATATTTATTTGCTTGAATAGAATTTTCTTTATTTTTAGTAAGAGATTTTTTAATATTCTCAATGTTTTTAGCAAGTTTTTCTGTTTCTTCTATCGATTTATCTATATTTTCTAAAGCACCTTCAACCATAACAGAAGTTATGTCGTTTAGAAGTTCTTGAAAAGAGATTAAATCATCAGGATCTTTACTTGTTTTAATAATATTGATAAACTCTTTAATTTCATTATGAAATTGATTTAATTCGCTATTTGTTTTAATAACTTTATTATTCCAATCTGTAAGCATTTTAACAATTAAAGCTCTTTTTTTATTATCATCTTGGAAAGCAACTAGTTCTATTAGTTGAGTAGATATAGCACCTATAAATTCAAATTCTTCAACAACATTTATACTATTTTCTAAACCAGAAGCAAATTTACGAGAATCTAATAAAGTTCTTTTATTTAGATTTACAACATAATCTATACTTTTGTTTAGTATCTTAGCATTTCTTACCTCTACTTCTTGATAAGAAGCTATACTAAGATTATAATATACAAAACTACCAGCAGCGACAATAGCAGCGATAATAACCCAAACAGTTATCCCCATTATTTTATTAACGATTGTATTATTCATATATTATAACCTTTAAAAATAGGCTCTATTTGAAGATGTAACCTATCTGATATTTATACTACTATTATAATATAATATCTTAGTTATAACAGTATAAAATTTTGTTTTTACATTATTTTATATAACTATATATATTATAATTACTATATGTAACTCCATTTACCATCTGTAAACTCTATATATGTATCAACTGGAGTATTTAAGTAATTTACTAAAATTTTAGTATCAGATTCTTTTTTAACAACACCTAACCTTTCATCTTTTAGATACTGAGGTAGTAACTCTTCAGCTAAATTAGGTTGAGTTTCTATCTCTTCCTCTTTTTCATCTTCTTTTTCTATTACTGTTCCTTCCACCTTAGGCTCAACAATCTCTATCTCTTTTTCATCATCTGTTGCTGGAGCTGTCTCTATCTCTTCTTCATCATCTTTAGTTTCAGTTATCTCAACTTTTTCAGCTTCTTCTAAAACAGTATCTTCAACTTTAGAGGTCTCAATCTCATCACTTAAATCTTCTGATGCCTCAACTGTTTCAACTTTAGTTTCTATCTCATCATCAACAAATAAAGCATCTAAAAGACCATCAACAAACTCATATTTATCAAATGGTGTTAAATCTTCAGGTTGCTCACCCGTTCCAACATAAAGTATAGGAAGTTCAAGAGCATAAGCGATACTAAATACAGAACCACCTTTAGCTGTTCCATCTAGTTTTGTTATGATAATTCCATCAATTCCTATCATATCATTAAAGGCTTTTGCTTGAGCGATAGCAGAGTTTCCTTGTGTACCATCTATGATAAGTAGAGTTCTATGTGGTGAACCGTCATGTGCTTTGTTACAGATTCTATTTATCTTTTTTAACTCATTTGCTAAGTTAGTTTGTGTATGTAATCTCCCAGCTGTATCGATAATAACATGATCAAAACCTTTTGATTTAGCAGAATCGATAGTATCATAAGCAACAGCAGAACTATCGTGACCCTGTTTAGATGAAACTATCGGTATATCTAACCTTTTAGACCAAAGTGTAAGTTGTTCAATAGCAGCAGCACGGAAAGTATCACCAGCTCCAAGTATCACTTTTTTACCATCGTTTTTATATCTTTGAGCTAGTTTAGAGATAGTTGTTGTTTTACCAGCACCATTTACACCAACTATTAGTTCCACAAATGGAGCATTGTACTCAGGTTCTTTGTATGTTGTGTGTGCTAGAGTTGCTAACAGTTTAGAGCGGAGAATATCTCTTGTTATCTTATCTTGATAAGTTTGATCGATAATCATCTCAACTAAGTCATATTCAACATCAGCCTCTAGTAGAATCTCCTCTAGTTCATCTTTTGTAAATGTGATCTTTTTCTTTGGAGCGACTGTTTTTATCGCCTCTATCGTTTTTGTTAATGATTTTTTTATGAATCCAAACATCTATTTTTTTCCTAATGCTTTTTTAATATCGCTATCTATAAACTCTTCTTCAACAGCACCAACATAGTGTACTACATATTTTCCATCTTTGTATATCGCCATAATTGGAATTGGAAATCTACCACCAAGTTTTAATTCATCTGCTATCTCAGTGATTACAGCACGATTTTGAGATGAATTTACAAGTATATAGTCTAAATTATTCTCTTTTTTAAACATCTCTAACTTTTCATTTGTTATACCATCTTCGATAGTTATACCGATAACTAAAATATCGTTTTTATATTTTTTTTGAAGTGAAGTTAGATGTGTTGCTACTGCTTTACACGGTGGACACCAAGTAGCAAAAATATCGAAGATAACTATTTTACCTTTAGCCTCTTTCACTAAAAAACCATCTTTTTCCCTTTTAACAGTAAACTGTTTGTTATCTGTTGAAGTTAATATATATTCACCTGTTGAAACTACGCTATTTGCTTTGTCGATAGTTTTTATCTTTTCATCATTATTACACCCAGTAAATAGTAAAGAGAGTGAAAATAGGATGGGTAAAATAGATTTTTTTAACATTTGTGTACCTTTTTATTGTAAAATTGGCGAAATTATAGCTATAAAGATTTAATATGTCTCTAACAAAACAGATATTTCGTAAAGAATGTTTACAAAAGATAAAAAAATGTTCAAAACATAACAAAATTTATCGAAGTAAAAAAGTTAATTTAAAACTACTTAGTGAACTCAAAGGGGTGCGTGGTAAAAAGATTTTATTTTATTATCCACTACCTGATGAAGCAGATATTAGAAAAAGCATCTATAATTTGCGAAAAATGAACACTATTTATATCCCGTTTATGGAAGGGGAAAGTTTTAAAATGGTACCATTTAGGTTCCCTCTTCACAAAAAAAGATTTGGTATCTTTGAAGCAGGTGATACAATAAAAGATATAAAAAATATAGATATAGCGATAGTACCGAGTGTTGGAGTAGATGGTAATCTACAAAGAGTTGGCTTTGGTAAAGGTATGTATGATAGATTTTTTGAAAAACTCAAAAAAAAGCCATACACAATTTTTATACAATCCCAATTTTGTTATACAAGAGAATCGATTTGTGATGATTATGATATATCTTGTGATCTACTACTAACACCCAAAATTCGCTTAGCTAAAAATAATAGGAAAAAGATATGTTAAATGAGATCCTTATCGGTAGTGGTATAGCTACTGTTAGTGGTTTTGTTGGTTTTTATATCTCTAAAAAAATAACTAGTAAAAAATTTGATGTTTATACAGATCAGGCGAAGGCAAAAGCAAAAGCGATAGAGAAAGAGGCACATATACTTTTAGAGAACTCTAACATACGCTCAAAAGAGATAGAGTTAGAGGCTATGAAAAACTATGAAAGTGCTAAAGATAGAGCAAAAGCTAATTTACAACAAAGAGAAGATGATCTAAAACGCAAAGAGCAAAATTTTAAAAGATATAAGCAAAATGAGGAGAACAAACTTCATCAAGATGAAAATATCATAAAAGCTAAACTAGTAAATATAAAGAGAAATGAAAGATCGATAGAAGCATTAAAAGTTAAATATGATGAGAAGATAGAGGAGGCTTTACACGCTGTTGAGCATAGTGCTGGTATGACACAAGATGAAGCTAAATCTATTTTACTTGAAAAGATGGAGGAGAAATCTCGTGCTGAGATAGCTCACATAGTTAGAAAATGTGAAAATGAGGCTAGGCAAGAGGCTAAAAACAGAGCAAATTATATTTTAGCACAAGCTACTAGTAGATTTGCTGGTGAGTTTGCTTCTGAGAGACTTACAAATGTTGTAAATCTTGATAATGATGAGCTAAAGGGTCGCATAATAGGTAAAGAGGGTAGAAATATCAAATCTCTTGAGACTATTTTAGGTGTAGATATTATTATAGATGATACACCAAATGCGATTCTTGTTAGTAGTTTTAACCTTTATAGAAGAGCGATAGCTACAAAAACACTTCAACTACTCATAGAAGATGGTAGGATTCAACCAACTAGAATCGAAGAGATCTTTCAAAAAGTAACAGATGAGTTTGAAGCTGGAATCTTAGCAGAGGGTGAGGAGCTTATAGCTGATATGGGAATTGGTGTGATGCACCCTGAACTTATGAAGCTTATAGGTAAACTCCGTTACCGTGCTAGTTATGGTCAAAATGCTCTAGCACATACACTAGAGGTTGCTCACTTAGCTGGGATCATGGCTTCAGAGATGGGTGGTGATCCTATCTTAGCAAAAAGAGCAGGTTTACTTCACGATATAGGTAAAGCTTTAACTCACGATCAAGATGGTAACCATGTCGATTTAGGTGCTGATATTTGTAACCGTTATGATGAGCATAGTGTTGTTATAAATGCTATATATGCTCACCATGGTCATCAAGAGATTGAAAGTGTTGAGTGTGGTGCTGTTTGTGCTGCTGATGCTCTCTCAGCTGCTAGACCAGGGGCTAGACGGGAAGTTTTAGAGAGTTTTCTAAAAAGAGTTACTGAGATAGAGGAGATAGCTTCAGATTTTACAGGTGTAAAACAAGCTTATGCTATAAATGCTGGTCGTGAGGTTAGGGTTATAGTAAATGCTACTTTAGTAAATGATGATGAATCTATCTTGATGGCTAAAGAGATAGCTAAAGAGATAGAGGGTAGAGTTCAATACCCCGGAGAGATAAAAGTGAATGTTATCCGTGAGAGTAGAGCAGTAGAGTATGCTAGATGATAAATGATGAACTAAAAACAAGAGATTTGGATGTTTTATGGCATCCATGTACTCAGATGAAAGACCACGAAACACTTCCTCTTATCCCCATTAAAAAAGCTCACGGAATCTATCTTGAAGATTTTGAGGGTAATAGATATATAGATGCCATCAGTAGTTGGTGGGTAAATATGTTTGGGCATACTAACTCATATATTAACTCAAAAATAGTTGAACAATTAAACACTTTAGAGCATGTAATATTAGCTGGATTTACTCACGAACAAGTTGTGAAATTATCTGAAAGATTGGTAAAACTTACACCTGATGGGTTAGATAAATGTTTCTATTCAGATAACGGTTCTAGTGCTGTTGAGGTTGCTCTAAAGATGAGTTACCATGCTCATCTAAATGATGGTAAAAAAGATAAAAATATCTTTGTATCACTCACTAACTCTTACCATGGCGAAACGATAGGTGCTTTAAGTGTTGGTGATGTTGAACTTTATAAAGATACTTATGAACCACTTTTACTAAAAACTTTGCAAACTCCAGTTCCTAAAGATATGAGTATAGAATCGGCTAAAGAATCGGCTGATGAGTTTGAGAAGCTTTGTAAAGAGAAAGCAGATGAGATAAGTGCCATCATCGTTGAGCCATTGATTCAAGGTGCGGGGTCTATGCATATGTATCATAGTGAGTATCTTGCCCTTATTCGTGAGATATGTAACCGTTATGATATTCACCTTATAGCTGATGAGGTTATGGTTGGTTTTGGTAGAACAGGTGAACTTTTTGCTTGTGAAAAAGCTGGAATCTCCCCAGATTTTATCGTTTTATCTAAGGGGTTGACAGGTGGTTACTTACCACTTTCAGTTGTTCTTACAAGCAACGAAATATATGCTAAGTTTTATTGTGATTACAACGAACACAAAGCATTTTTACACTCACACTCTTATACTGGAAATGCTTTAGCTTGTGCTGCTGCGAATGCTACACTTGATATTTTTGAAAATGATAATATCATAGAGAAAAATAGAGAGACTTCAGCATATATGGGTAAAAAACTTCAAAAGTTTTTAGAGTTAGAAAATGTAGATTCTATAAGACAAACAGGTATGGTTTGTGCCATAGATTTAAAAGGTTACACAAGTGAGCAGAGGATAGGGCTAAAAGTTTATCAGTATGGTTTGAAAAATGGTGTACTTTTAAGACCTCTTGGGAGTGTTATCTACTTTATGCCACCATATATTATCACAAAAGATGAGTGTGATAAGATGATGGATGTAGCTTATGAAGCTATAAAAAGTTTAGATAAATAGATAATGAGTGAGATAAACAACAGTTTTTTTTCTAAACCATTTTTGATGTCACTTTTTTTTACTCAAAACAAGTGGCATCAACATGGTGTGTTGGTTCATACTCTTAGAGTAGTTTACTATGCTTTAAAAGCTGGTGATTTTAAGTTTTTTATGGCAACATTACTCCATGATATAGGTAAACCATCAACTGCTTTTAAAAAAGATGAGGAAGATATAGAGTTTGATGAGTGGAGCTTTACAGACCATGAGGAGAGAAGCTATCAGATGATAAAAGATCTCCCTTTTATTAGTGAATACACTAAAACTATTGTTCGTTACCATTACCTTATAAGAGATATAAAAAAGAGTAAAGTTGAAGATTATCAAAGATATGAGAAAAAAAAAGCTATTTGGGATTCACTTAGTGTTGAGATTCAAGATGACTTAAAAAGATTTCTTGTATATGATGATCTAGGTAAAGGTAAAAAAAGAAGAGATTAGGATGTTATTATGAAAAAGTTTACACCATTTTTAGTTGTTTTTGTACTTGTTGCTATTATTGTATCTGTTTTTTTATCTTTGGCTTCTGTTGATAGGATGGTGGTTGTTCATGAGGGTAATCTAAAAAGAGTTCCTATAAAGATGGAGCTAAATAAATATCAAGATAGTGATTGTGGTATGGTTATAGAGGATCTAAACTATGCTTCACAAGTTGTAGCTAAAAATGGAAAAACTTGGTTTTTCCATGACCATGGTGGGTTTGTTCACTGGTTAAAAGATAAAGATTTTAAAGATGATGTTGTTATTTGGGTTATGAGTAGAGATACTAAACGGTGGATAGATGGAAAAAAAGCTTTTTATTCATTGACCGATATAACTCCTATGGGGTATGGTTTTGGTGCTTATGAAAAAAATGGTGAAAATCTTATAAGTTATGAAGATATGAGACTTAGAATGTTAAGGGGTGAAACATTAAACAATCCTCTTATAAAAAAACAACTATTAGGTAGATAATAATGGAAACTGTAAATATATTAACAATCATAAGTATAGCTTTTTTAGGTTCATTTGGTCATTGTATAGGTATGTGTGGGGGTATAGTGGTAGCTTACTCTACGATAAAGATAGATCCTATAAGTTCTAAAGTATCACAAAGTATAGCTCATCTTCTTTACTCTTTTGGTAGGGTGTTTACTTACACTATTTTAGGTGCTATATTTGGTGCGTTGGGTGGTGTGGTGACTTTTAGTAATAATGCTAATGGTGGACTTTTAATCTTTGCTGGTGTAGTTATGGTTTTAGCTGGTTTATCTCTAATGGGTAAGATAAAATTTTTAACAGTTATAGAGCACTCTTTCTCATCATCATCTATATATAAAAAAGCTTTTAAATCTGTACTAAACTCAAAATCAAATTTTAGCTTTTTTATATTAGGGATGTTAAATGGTCTTTTACCATGTGGTTTTGTATATTTTTTCGCTATAACAGCAGCAAGTACAGCAGACCCTCTTTATGGTGCTATGGTGATGGCAATCTTTGGTTTAAGTACGATTCCAGCTATGTTTGGACTAGGTTTTCTATCATCACTAGCATCTGCTACAAGTTTTAGAAACTTGATGATGAGCCTATCATCGATAGCAGTTATCCTCTATGGTGCCTACACTATATACAATGGTTATGATTATATATCTAATCCATTAAAAACACTTAGGGATTGTCATGGTGGATAGTCGGTTGTTAAAAAATAATAAAATTTATAGATTAAGGAGTTAAAGGATGTGTGCCATAGAGTATTATAGTTATGATGATTATGTTAAATGGGATGGTGATTGGGAACTTATAGGTGGGATACCTATGGCTATGAGTCCTGCTCCTATGAGAAAACATCAAAGTATAGCTAGTGAGATTATTTACAATTTAAGAAAAGAGATAGAAAACTGTGAACTATGTGAAGTGTTAGGTGAGGTTGATTATAAAGTAAATGATGATACGGTTTTAAGACCAGATATAGCTCTTACTTGTGGTGAAACAAATGAAGCATACTTAACAAAAGCTCCACAAATTATAGTTGAGATTATAAGTCCATCAACAGCAAAAAGAGACGAAAAGTATAAATTTGAGATTTATGAAGCTGAAAAAGTGAACTACTATATACTTGTTTATCCAGATGAATTAAAAGCGAAAATTTATAAACTTGATGGTAAAGAGTATGATAAGCAAGGTGATTTTACAACAGAAAGTTACACTTTTGAAGATACAACTTGTAAGATAGAACTTGATTTTGAACAAGTTTTTAAAAGATTTAGAAAATGATTTTTAGTAGTTGTATATGTTAGAACTATTTAAAAAAGATAAAAGTTTTTTAACAAGAGCTAAAGAGAAAAGCATTCTTAAGTATCTTATAAATTTTGATGAGATTGGTGCTTATGTTGAGGTGGTTGATTCTAAACTAAAACCTATAAAAGAGATAGATTATAGAGTTTATAATGGTCTTGATAGGGAGATTCTACAACTTTTAGAGAGTTCAAAAGAGAAAGATTTTTTTAGTGTTAGTTGGGAGAGTGAAGAGGAGTTTATATATCTTCACAAATACCCTAGACTACTTGAACTTTTGAGACAAAATGGTAAAATCTATACAGAAATTGGTGATGAGATTCTTTTTGAAAATGGTGTTTTTAGTGTAGATTTAGAGATTTTAGATGATGAAAAAAGTTTTAAAACAACTCTTAGTATAGATTCGCAAACAGATTTTAGATTTATAACATCAAACTATGTTTTGCTACAAAAAAAGATAGTTCAAGTTAATGATGTTGGTGAAAATTTTAAGAATCTAAACAGTTTTAACACAACTATAAATGGTGATAAACTAGAGGAATATTTTAGTATTCTCTTTACCCATTTTGAAAATATAGATATAAAATATCAAAATTATGAAGTTGAAGTTAGAGATGAAAAACGGCTCATAAAACCAGCTGTTATTTTTGAGAAAATCACAACAGATAAAGAGTTGATTCTTAGAGTATCAGCAACAGTTGGTAAACTCTCTCCCCAATTTTTCAACGACTTTAACATCTCTAAAATTGTACTTATAAATGAGTTGGAATCTACTATATCTGTTTATGAATCTGATTTTAGTGATGTGTTTGAGATATATACAACTATATACTCTAAACTTAACTCACTAAAAAGGGGTATGAAAGGTACAACATTTTCAGAAGAAGATGGGCTATTTGTGATAGATGAGGAGTTAAGTAGAGAGTTTATACTTAAAAATCTTCAAAGCATCATAACAAAAGCTGAACTTTTTGGTAGTGAAAAACTAAAATCTTACAACTACAACACAACTTCACCAACTCTAAATATATCTTTTAAAGATAAGATAGACTTTTTAGAATCTGATGATGTTTCTGTATCTATCGGAAAAGAAACATTTAGTGTTTTTGATATGATAAATCTTTATAAAAAGAACTCTTACATACCACTAAGTAGTGGTGAAAAAGCGATAGTAGATAAAACATATATCTCAAAGTTAGAGAGAATCTTTAAAAAAGATGGTAAAAGAATCAAAGTATCATTTTTTGATTT
>Ga0256837_1001053_pt1 | contig 19830 bp, 21 predicted proteins | sample 4562384metaG_FD_185976 | JGI IMG/M metagenome (GOLD analysis project Ga0256837, IMG submission 185976) | Hydrothermal vent microbial communities from Guaymas Basin, Mexico - 4561-384 | ecosystem: Environmental > Aquatic > Marine > Hydrothermal vents | place: Mexico: Guaymas Basin | collected...
GAGAAAATATACTTTCATTTAAAGGTATCAAAAAACGTTTTGATATTGTTGGAGCTGAAGAGAGTCGCGTAATTATTGATGATTATGGTCATCATCCAACAGAGATAAAAGCTACTTTTGAATCTGTGAAAGAGTATGCCTCATTAAAAGGTTTTGATAAGATTACAGCAATCTGGCAACCACATAAATACTCTCGTACTATTGATAACCTTGATGCTTTTATAAAATGTTTTGAGGGTGCGGAGGAGTTAATCATACTTCCTGTATGGTCTGCTGGTGAAGCATCTCGTGATATTGATTTTAAAGAAAAGTTTAAAAGATATAATCTTACTATGGCTGATAATATCACTAGAGCAAATAACACTATAACAGTCATAAAAGACAAAGAAGAGTTAAAAACTTTAGACAAAGGGCTTATTATTGGCTTTGGTGCTGGAGATATTACTTATCAAATTAGAGGGACTGCTTAGTGGCTTATCTTGCAGGGCTTATAATAACAGGACTTTTCTTTTTAAGTATGCATTATTTTACTGAACTAAATAAGAAACAAAAAGCTCTTGTTAGTGTTATAGTTTTGCTTGTTATATTTTTAGCAATTGGGTTCAATAAGTATAACAGCTTAGCTCAAGAGAAAATGATGAATGTAGTACTTTTATATAATCAAGGTAAGACTGTTGACTGTGATGGTTTAGAAGTAAACAAAGATATGTATACTTTAAGTGTTGGTACGTATACTTTTATAGGTAAAAAAGGGACAGACAACTATTCTAAAATGATTAGTGCTTCTACGTGTAAAGAATAAACTTTATATAAATGGAAGTAATCTGTACCCAACTCCATAAAGACTTTCTATAGTATTTTTAGGTAATTTTTTTCTTAGTTTAGATACTAGTTTTCTAATATTTGCAGCATCTAACGTTTCCCCATAAGAGATATAGTAACTTGAAATTTCATCATTTGAAAATATCTTTCCGATTTCATTTGTAAGAAGTTGCATAAAAATAATCTCAAATTTTGTTAATGTAATCATCTTTTTATCATTATAAAGTAAACTATTATCTTTGTTAAATGTAAATGTTTCGTTTAGTTTTATATTGATATCATTTGTGTTATTTGTATTATTTAGCTTAAGACTATTTACTAGTTTTGAAGCATTTAATAGAGCTTTTAAAAGCTCTTGGTAATCAATAGGTTTCTTTAAAAAATATTCTATTTTTAGATTTATAAGCTCATGTAAATACTTTGTATCATCATGTGCTGATAAAATTATTATGATTTGATTTGCTTTTATAGTATATATTTTTTTTGTTAATTCAACCCCATCCATAAGAGGCATTTGTATATCTGAAATAATTATGTCATACTTGTCTTTATCTATTTTAAACATCTCAAATGCTTCTACACCATTTGTAGCAACATCCACTGCTTTGAAAAATTTTGTTAGTATATGAGCAGTATTTACTCGTAAATCTTCATGATCTTCTACAAATAAAATACTTAAATCTTTAGTATGATTGATAATTTCTTTAGAGTTTAACATTATTTTCACTTATGTAATTTTAAAAGATTATATCAGTTATTAGTTGTATATTGAATAAAATAAGATACTATTGCGTAAAAAGAAAAAATATGAAAATAATTATAAATGGTGAAGAAAAAGAATTTGCTAAAGATACTACATTAGATGAAGTTCTTAAAACTCTTAGTTTAGAAACAAAAGTTATGGCTGCAGCTGTAAATATGGAGATTGTAAAACAAGACGCTTGGAAGTCATACACTCTTAGTAATGGTGATAAATTAGAACTTTTAGATTTTGTTGGTGGTGGATAATTTATTTACTACTTTGTATAGCTACTACCGCTATGGCATAGTCTCCATCATGGGTGATTGAAAGACTTGTATCTATAATAGAAAACTCTTTTATGAGCTTATCTGAAAGTTGTAGTTTTGGCGCACCTCTATCTGTTTTATAAATGCTTATATCATAGAAGCTACATGTAGAGCCTATTCCAACTCCAAGAGCTTTAGAACATGCTTCTTTAGCTGCCCAAAACCCTGAAGCTGTTTTATGATTTTTAACAAGTTTTATTTCCTCAGTGGAAAGAAATTTTTTTAGTGCCTTGTCTTTAAATCTATCTATCATATCAGCCATACGAGAAATTTTAATAAGGTCTATACCAATCATTTAAAAGTGCTCCTGTTAATGTGGATTATATCATAATTGTATCAACTTGGATATAATTGGATTATGAAAAAAATACTATTACTAGAAGATGATGAAGTCTTATCTGAATCACTTATAGAATTACTAGAGGGTGAAAATTTCTCTATAACTTTAGCTATTAATGGTGAAGATGCATTAGATAAAACATTTTCACAAAATTTTGATATATACCTTTTTGATGTAAATGTACCAAGTCTTAATGGTTTTGAATTGTTGAAAAGTTTAAGGGATAGTGGAGATAAAACACCATCTATTTTTATTACTGCACTAAATGATGTAGCTTCATTAGCGCAAGGTTTTGATTCTGGTGCTGATGATTATATAAAAAAGCCATTTGATTTTGATGAGCTTTTGATTCGTATGCAGGCTTTACTAAAAAAACAATATAACTCTTATTCGGATGAGATAAAACTTGATGACTTTCGTTTTATTATTGAGAGTAATGAACTATATAAAGATAGTGTATTTATACCATTGCCACCATATGAATCTAAAATAGTTCAAATATTTTTTAAACGACTAAATAAAACTGTAATAAAAGAGGTTATTTTAAACGAGTTATATAATGGTAAAGATATTAGTGATGGTTCTTTACGTGTCCATATTAATAAACTTAGAAAAGTAGGTTTACCTATAGTAACTATTAAAGGTGTGGGGTATCGTCTTGCTACATCATGAGAAAAGTGCTTTTTTAAAGTTTTTTATTACATATTTTTTAAGTGTAGCTATTCTTATTTTAGTATCAGGTTTTTTTTACTTACAACAAATGAAATCTCAGTTATTAAAGGGTGAACACTTCTCACTTATAGAGTATGCTAGACACATTAAAATGGATGAGGCTACTAAAGAGTTTTCTAAAGATTTTCATTATAGGTATATAGAAAAGAAAAAGCATATAGATATAAAAAATTTTAAAATAGATAAAGAAGAATTTTCAAAGTATATTCCTATAAAAAAAGAACAATATTATTTAAAAGTTTTTAAGTCAAAATATATTTATAATTTAAATTTATCAAACTTAAAGATTAAGATTATAAGTATACAAGTGTTGTTATTACTTATTTTTGCTCTTATATCTTACTATTTAGCTAAAAATGCACTAAAGCCTTTACAAGAGAGCATTGAAACACTTGATAAGTTTGCAAAAGATTTAATTCATGATTTAAATACACCTGTAACTGCCATGAAGCTAAATATAAAGATACTACAAAAACAAAATGACTACTCAGACTCAAAAGCTTTAAATCGACTTAGTAAAAGTATAAATGCTATCTCTGAATTAAGAGAAAACCTAACTATACTCCTAGAAGAAAAAACTTTTCAAGTAACCAATACAAATATTTATGATGTTGTTCGTGATGTTGTACAACTTCATCAACCAAATTATCCAAGGCTTAAGTTTGAAGTTGTTTATTCAAGTTTTATAGTAAAAGCTAATGCTAATGCTTTAAGACAAATACTTCACAATCTTGTACTAAATGCTTGTAAATATAATAAAGTTGATGGTTATATAAAAATATATGTGAAGAATAATAAACTATTTATAGAAGATAGTGGTGTTGGTATAAAAGAACCAGATAAGATATTTGACAGAGAGTATAGCGGACAAAATAGTAGTGGTTTGGGTTTAGACATAGTAAAAAGATTAAGTGAAGCTATGAATATTAAAATTGAAGTTAGTGCAGATAATAATGGAAGTTGCTTTTCTTTAGAGTTTTTATAGAATAATAACATTTACTTAACATAAAGATACTATGATTAGAGTATGAAAAATAAAATACTATTAATAACTCTTATGTTAAGTTCGATTTTATCAGCTCAAAGCTTGTCTATGAAGGAGTGTATAGATAAATCTATACAAAATCATCCAGATATAAAGTCTTTTAAGTTGAAGGTTACTCAGTCTAAAAAAAGTTATGATGCTTCATTTTCAGATTATTTACCACAAGTTAATTTACAAGCTCAATATAATCCTGTTCAAACTTTTGCATTACCGATTAATGGAACCTTTGCAACAGAAGATGATGACTCTTGGTCTGCTGGGGTATTTTTAAAACAAAAAATATGGGATTTTAAAAAGACATCATCTAAAGTTGAAGCTTCTAAATATGATGAAGATATCTCAAAGTTATCTTTAAAAGATGCACAAGCTCTTTTAGTTTATAAAGTTAAGTCATTGTACCTTCAAATGATTTTGCAACAAGAAGCTATACTGGTTAGAAAAAAAGATTTAGAAGCTAAAGATGCTTATTATGAACAATCAAAAGCATTAGTTGAACAGGGTTTAAAAACAAAAGCTGATTCTAGTAGATTTTTAGCTTCAGTTTATGAAGCTAAAGATAATCTAGCTATTGCTTATGCATTTTATGAAAAAGCCAAAGTCTCTTTGAGTCTTTATATGGATGAAGAAATTGATAATGATGTAGAATTAGAAAATAATTTGATTAGACAAGATTATAATTTTGGTTTTGATTTAGAAGATATAGTATTACATAATAATTATCAACTAAAAATAGATTCTAAAAGCATAGATAAAAATACACTCTTACATAAATCAGCTAAAGCATCCCACTATGGTTCTCTTGATGGTTATGCATCATATAATCACATAGATTCGTTAGGTGATTATGATTCTAAGCTTATTGGTGTATCTTTAACTATACCCATTTATACTGGGGGAAGAACATCAGCGGATGAACAAAAAGCACAGATAAGTACACAAATATCAAAACAATCACAAGCTTCAAAAAAACTAGAATTAAAAGAGGAGTTAAGCTCTTTACTTATAGACATAAAAAGATATAACAATACAATACTTGCAAAAAAAGCACAAATTAATGCTGCTAATGAGAGTAAGGATGTTTTAGAGGCTAGATATAAAGAGGGCTTAACAACATATATAGAAGTGCTAGACACAATAAGTGTTGTTTTAAATGCGCAACTTGATTTACTTCAAACTTACTACTCAAAATCTATGTCAATAAATCAGATTCAATACTTAGAAGGAAAAATATAATGAAAAAATTTTTAATAATTTTAGCAATTTTTGTAACTTTAGGCTTGTTGGTGTATAACAAAGTTTATATACCTAAAACTACATATGAAACTATATCAGCAACAAAGGGAAGTATCGATGTTGAAGTTTTTGGCATAGGTAATGTTGGTGCTAAAAATATATATGCTATAAATGCTCAAACTGGTGGAAAAATACTTAAACTTTTTACAGATGAGGGAGAATGGATTAAAAAAGGTGATTTACTAGCTATTTTAGATTCTGTAGAACTACCTCAATTACTTCAAGAAGCTAAAATATCTGTAACAAAAGCTGAGTCAGAACTAATAGCTTCACAAAAAGAGTTAGATAGTCTTCAAGCTCAAAAAGTATTGGCTAAATTAACATACGATAGATATAACAAACTAAAAAAACAATCATTTGCATCACAATCAGAATATGATAAAGCAAAAGCAGATTTAGATGTTGTAGATGCTCAAATAAAAGTTACAAAAGCAAGAATAAACTCTGCAAACTTAGAGATATCTCGTTCGCAAAAAGGTGTTGAATCCTTAGAGGTTAAACTTTCTCGTTTTAAAGTATATGCTCCAGTTGATGGCTATGTTATAGCAAAGTCAGCAGAGGTGTCACAAACATTAACGCCATATCAGACAATCTTTGAAATAGTAGATCCTAAAACAGTATGGATAAAAGCATATATAGATGAAAAACTAAGTGGATCTATAAAAGTTGGACAAATCGCAAAGATAATACTTCGTTCACAAAGAGATGTAAAGTATAAAGGTATTGTTAAAAGAATAGTAGCTAAAAGTGATGCGGTTACTCAAGAAAGAGAAGTTGATGTGGTATTTGAAAATTTACCAATACCTTTTTATATAGAGGAACAAGCAGAAGTTTTAATAGCTACAAAACATTTAGATAATGTTATAAAAGTTCCATCTAATGTAGTTAAATATAAAAATGGTAATCCTTGTCTTTGGATTAAGAAGGACTTTAAGGCTACTTGTAAAAGTGTAGAAATAATTGCTAAAACTCAAGATGAAGTAGCTGTTAATAATTTTGATATAAATGTTGAAATACTAATAACAGATCCAAAGAAGAAGCTTTTAACTGAGGGAATGAGTATACATTAATGATTAATTTAGCACAAAAAGATGTTTCTCACTCATTAGGTAAGTTTTTAGTAACGGCTATGGGTGTAGGCTTACTTCTTGGTATAGTTATTGTAATGATAGGGATATATCGGGGTATGATTGTTGAGGCTAAAGTACTTTTAGATGATATTGATGCAGATTTATGGGTTGTTCAAGAAAGTACTCTTGGACCATTTGCAGAGGCTTCGAGGATTAATGAAGATTTAAAATATACGATTAGAGTTATAGATGGTATAAAAAATGCCGAGGCTATGACTTTTCAAAATATCCAGTTACCAAGTAAACCAAAACCAACTCGCGTTGTAGCTGTTGGTTATGACCCAAATGGAACTTTTAATCCTATAAATCCAACAAGAATCATACAAGGAAGAGCACTTCAAAGAAATCATTATGAGATAGTTATAGCTGATAATGCTGGATTTAAGCTTGATGATAACATTCTTTTAGGACGAGATGAGTATAAAGTAGTTGGTGTTACTCATGGGAGTGTATCTTCTGGTGGTGATCCACTTGTATTTATAAGTCTTAAAGATGCCCAAGAGCTACAGTTTTTATATACAAATAACCGTATAAGAAATGATAGAGCAAGAGGTATGATAAATAATGATGCACATATGGTAAACACTATTGTTGCAAAGATAAAACCTGGTTATGATGTAAATAGTATAGCAAATGAACTAAGAAGATTTAAGCATAAAGCTGTTTTTACTCAACAAGAACAAAATGATTTATTATCAAAAAATTTAATTGAAAAATCATCAAAACAAATTGGTATGTTTGCTGTTATACTTATAGTTGTATCTACCATAATAATTGCATTAATAATATACACAATGACTTTAGAAAAGATGAAAGAGATAGCTATCATGAAACTGATTGGGATTCCAAACTCTATGATTATTAAAATGGTTATTCAAGAAACAATCTTACTTGGACTTTTAGCATTTACTTTTGGTAGTATATTTTCACATTTGACTTATGATAAATTTCCAAAAAAAGTAGTACTAGAAACACCAGATAGTATGGCTCTTTTTGTAGTTATTTTGATAGCTTCAATATTGGCTTCGTTTATAGGTGTTAAAAAAGTGGTCTCAGCCGACCCTGCAACAGCGATAGGTGGATAAAATGAGTACAAGACAAAGTATAAAGGTTGAAAACCTAACAAAAAGATTTACAAAAGGTACTGAAGTTGTTAGTATAGTTGAAAATACCTCTTTTAGCATAGATAAGGGTGAGCTTGTGGCACTTGTAGCACCAAGTGGAGCAGGGAAAACTACTCTTCTTATGATGATTGGCTGTGTTGAAAATCCTACAAGTGGAACTATATATCTTGGTGAAGAAAAAGTTTATGAGAATAAATGGCTTACAAAAGAGACAAGAAAGATAAGACGAGAAAAAATAGGTTTTATTTTTCAAGCCCATTATCTTATACCTTTTTTAACTGTTTTAGAAAATATTACGTTAGTTCCACAAACAAATGGAGTATCAAAAGCAGAATCTGAAAAATTTGCAATGGAGCTTCTAGAGTATTTTGATATAGCAGATAAAGCTCACTCACTTTCATCTGAACTCTCAGGTGGACAAAATCAACGCGTAGCAATAGCAAGAGCATTAGCCAATAAGCCACAAATTATACTAGCAGATGAACCAACAGCAGCTCTAGATTCACAAAGATCTGTTGCAGTAGTTGATATGTTGAAAAAGATAGCTAAAGAGCAAGATGTAGCTATAGTTATGGTAACACATGATGAAGCGATGCTGCCACTATGTGACAGAATCTTAAATATAGAAAATAAAAAAGTTGTAGATATGAAGTTATAAAATTTTACTGAATCACAAATTCAGTAAAGTAAATTCCTTTAACACTTCCATCTACAATCATAGAATTCATAGTATCAATAATTTGATCAGAAACTTTTTGTTTCCCTTTTTTTGAACTAATTTCTTCAAGTGTTTTTGAAGATAAAATTCTGATTATTCTATCTCTTATTACTGGTGATTTGTTATCTAACTCTAGGCTTAATTCTTCACCATTTAATTCTAATGAAATAGTTGCTTTTAAATATCTACGACCTTGATCACTTTTTAAGTTTACAGTAAAAGTATCTAACGGATATAAAATTCCAATGTCAGAAAGTTTACGAGAGCTCATCATGTCTCCACTACTTCTTGATCTACTAGATTTTCTTACTTCTTGGGTTTGTGGTGTCATTTGTTGTTGTGGTTGAACTTGTTCTTCATCATCACCCATTAATAAAACAGCAGTTGCACCACCACCAATAATAATTAGTACTAATACAGCAATTATAATAATCATCAACGTATTTTTAGGTTTTTTTTCTGTTGCAACCTCTTCTGTGGTCTCGTCTTTTGTCTCTTCCGCCATCATATCTTCCTTGATTTTAATTATAGGATAGTATAGCAAAATATTTATTAAGCTGAAATTGTAGTATAATAATATATCAATAAAATGGGGTTAGTGTGAAAATATTTATTTTTATTTTTTTATTTATCATAAATGTATTTGGACAAGTTAGTACTACTAATAATACGAAATTAAATGAATCAAGTGTAGAAAAAAAAGAAAATTTAGAGTTTATAAAAGTATCAGATATTCCAGAGTCTGCCTCAAATACTATCCTCGAATTAAAAAAGATTAATGAAAGCACTAGTATAGATAAGGAGATGGAAGATATAAAGGCTTCTATTAAACCATATATCAAGTCCATAAATAAATTGTTAGAAACAAAAGACTATAAGAAAATTGACAATGCAAATGAAAGAAAACTTCAAAAAATGCGTAATGAACTTGTTATATATAATAAGCAATTACAAAATTGGGAAAGTTTATTAAAAAAAAGAATAAAACTATATGATGAAAAAAATAACTTTTTAAAAAATTATATGATTAAATGGGAATACACCCATAAAAACGCCATAAAGGAAAAAGCACCAAAATCTATAAAAAAACATATTAGATTAGTTATGTCAAGTATTGAAAAATTAACAAAGGATGTGAAAAGGAAATATGATAAAGCATTAACAAATTCTCAAATACTCACAACAGAAATTTTGATAATTGATGAAAAATCAAAAGAGATGAAAGATAGAGAATTAATAATAAAAAATAAAATCTTTTATCAAAATGAAACACCATATTTTACTGCTTTTAATATGAATTTATTTTCTTTTTCTGCATATGTTGACACAATAAGTATAACTTTAAGTGAAAAATATAATGAAATTTTAGGTTACCTTCAAACACATATGGATAATTTGTTTAAATTTATTATTATGTTTATTTTTGGAGTCATATTTATACTATATAATGCTTATCTTTATAAAAAGAGAAAACTTTTTATAAGAGATGAGTCTTATACAAAAAAAGAATTTTTCTTTATTAAAAATATATTTTCTACAATATCAATAGCTTTTATTTTAAGTAGTGTAGCTGTTTACTCTCAAAGACCTGTTTCTTTTACTGATATGTTACTTATCATAATGATTATTCCATCTATTATGGTTCTAAGAACAGTTATAGATAAAAAATACTATAAATATTTATACATATTTTTTACAATATTCTTACTATATTATATAGATGAAAATTCAAATAATACTAATCTCGAACATAGAACATTTTTGTTGATTATTAACTTAAGTTTAATTATTTACGGTATTCATATAATGATAAATAAATCACTATTTACTATAGATAATATGTTATATAATAAAATTTTTAAAACTATAATTATAGTTTTTATAGTATCTTTGGTCTTTGCTATATTCTCAAACTTATACGGTAGTGTTTTATTATCTATCAGAATTATAGACTCAGTATTAAATTTTGTATATATTAGTTTTATATTTTATGTATTTTATATGATTTTGACTGCTTATACTATTATAATTTTGAGAAAAAGAATTGCAAGTGCATCTTACACATTAGAAAAATATTCTCATAATATTGAAAAAACAACTAAATTAATTATAAAAATCTGGATGATACTATGGTGGTTACTAAGTATAGTTAAGCTTTTAGGTGTATATGACTACCTTATGATGTTTCAAGATATGTTTCTTGCTACATCTTGGGAAGTTGGTAAAACAATTATATCAGTTCAAGCCATAGTTGATTTTATATTTATTATAGTTATAACTTGGGTGTTTGCAAAATTATTAAAAATATTTTTAGAAGTTGAGATATTTTCACGTTTTAAATTTCCACGTGGTATGCCAACTGCCATTTTGACTACTCTTAATTATATGATTATCATCTCTGGTACAATATTGGCTTTTTCATCACTTGGTGTTACAACTCAACAGTTTGCTTTAGTTATAGGTGCTCTGGGTGTAGGTATTGGTTTTGGTCTTAGAAATATTATTGCAAATTTTGTTTCAGGAATTATTATGGTGTTTGAGAGACCTATTCAGATAGGTGATATCATAGAAGTAGATAATACTATGGGTGATGTGCAAAGTATTGGTGCAAGGTCAAGTACTATTAAAACCTTTGATGGTGCAGAAGTTATTATTCCAAATGCTGATTTTATAGCAAAAGAGATAATAAACTGGACATTGTCAGATAAGCAACGACGTAAAACAATAGACTTTAAAGTATCCTTGGATAATGATGTAGATGAAGTTTTAAAAATTATGAATGAAGTTGCAGTATCACATAAAAATGTTGTGAGTAAGCCAGAGCCAGTTCCAACATTTCAAGGTTTTGGTGAGTACTATTTAACATTTAAACTTTACTTTTGGTTATCTGATAATATCATAGAGGCTCAAAGTGAGATAGCTATTCATTTATATAAAAAGTTAAAAGAAGCAGGGATTAATCTTCCAATTCCAAAGACGGAATTAAAAAGAAAATAAGTTGTTAATCGCAGTGTGTTATGTTTAAAGCTTTCATCATCTCTTCAAATATATCGCCAGATTCTCTAGAATTATCATCATGATATTCAATAACAAGAACTTCTCTATCATTTGAAATTGTACAAGTATATGTTTCAGGTTTCATTGGAGAATGGTTTGCAATAATTTTTTCAACTACATCATTAACTCTTTGTTTTTCTTCAGCACCTTGATATGCTAATGATAATTTTGAAAATCTTTCTTCACTTCTAAATTCTGCATCAATCATAAAAACCCTTTAAATATTTTTGAAATTATATCTTTTTTATAGTTAAACTACGTTTTAATATATAAAACTTTAATATAACTCTAAAAGTTTTGTTACTTCATCGACTACAAAAGTTTTTACTGTTGTTTTTGTGAGAGGTTTTTTAGAGACAATAGCTTTAGTTATATTTTGCATTTTTGCTTCTTTAAGTCTTGTATCCATACCATATACTTCACGTACATCACCAACAAGTGAAACTTCACCTATAAAAATGGTTTTTTTAGATATAACTCTATCCCTAAAACTACTTATAATAGCTGCAAGTATTGCTAAGTCAGCAGATGTTTCTGTGATTTTAATTCCACCAGTTACATTTATAAAAACATCATATGAAGAAAGTGGAATTTCAAGTTTTCTTTCTAATAGGGCTAAAAGCATGTTCAGCCTATTGTTGTCAAATCCCGTAGCTTGCCTTTTTGAATTAGGGGTATGAGATTCTGATACCAAGGCTTGAACTTCTAAAATAATTGGTCTAGAACCTTCCATTATTACTGTTAATGCTGATCCAGCTTGTTGTGAATTACGGTTAAAAAACCTTGATGCAACATCTGTAGCAGAAATTAAGCCCTCTGCACGCATTTCAAAAACACCAATTTCAGAAGTAGGACCAAAACGATTTTTAAATCCCCTTAAAATTCTAAGTTCTTGTGATGAGTCACCTTCAAAATATAAAACAGTATCAACCATATGCTCTAGTACTCTTGGACCAGCTATTGAGCCTTCTTTTGTGATATGACCTATGATGAAAATTGCTATATCTTTTTCTTTTGCAATTCTCATTAGTTCAAAGGTTATTTGTCTAACTTGAGTAACAGAACCTGGTGCAGAAGTTATATTTTCTGAGTATAGTGTTTGAATAGAGTCAATGATTAAAAAATCATACTCTCTATGTTCTAATTCCACTAAAACCTGTTCTAATCTAATTTCAGAGAGTAGGTAAAGATTATCATAGTTCGCTTTTAAACGGTTTGCACGTAGTTTAATCTGTCCTGCTGATTCTTCTCCTGTTACATAAAGTACATTTTTACCTCCTGATGCTATATCTCCACCAACCTTTAAAAGTAAGGTTGATTTTCCAACTCCTGGACTACCACCTATAAGAGTAAGTGAACCCGGAACAATACCACCACCTAAAACCATATCTAGTTCATCATCCTTAGAAGAAAATCTATATACTTCCTCTTCAACAATATCATTTATACTTACTGCTTTTGCTGATATAGAGGATGTTGATTTAGTTTGTTTTACAACTTCTTGTTGGTGGTTGTTTAGTTCTATAAAAGAGTCCCAAGAGCCACAGTTTGTACATTTCCCCATCCACTTTGGTGTAGTTAGTCCACAGTGCTGACATTCAAATAGTATTTTTTTCTTAGCCATATATAAGCCTTTAGTTGATTAGTTGAAAAATTATACATGATTTACAAATCCAAATGTGAAAATATTGCATTTTGACATATTATTATACAAATATTAAATAATGAGACTGAATTGTAAATATGGGTGCATAATTTTCTACTTTTTCTTATAATTCAGTAAATAAATTTTACTAAATTTTACTTAATAGCTTTACCAGATAGAAGATAAATAGCTATTTCAGGGCCTTTTTAGTATATTTTAGGTTTTCTAGCATCCAGAGCCACTATCACTATTCAATTGTTCCAATAATGAGCTATAAATACCTATGCTTGAGTATACGAAATTACTTAAATATTATGAGGAAGAACTACTCTTCTTCAAATAACACATCAAGTAAACTATCCACAAATTCATACTTATCAAATGGAGTTAAGTCTTCTGGTTGTTCGCCTGTCCCAACGTAGAGTATAGGAAGTTCAAGTGCATAAGCAATACTAAACACACTTCCACCTTTTGCAGTACCATCTAGTTTTGTAATAATGATACCATCAATTCCTATCATATCATTGAAAGCTTTAGCTTGAGCTATGGCTGAGTTGCCTTGAGTGCCATCTATTACGAGGACAGTTCTGTGAGGTGAACCTTCGTGAGCTTTATTACAAATACGGTTAATCTTTATAAGTTCATTTGCTAGATTTGTTTGAGTATGAAGTCTTCCTGCAGTATCAATGATAACATTATCATAACCCTTGCTTTTAGCTGAGTCTATAGTGTCATAGGCTACCGCAGAACTGTCATGACCTTGTTTTGAAGCAACTATAGGTATATCTAATCTTTTGGACCATAAGGTAAGTTGCTCAATTGCAGCAGCACGAAAAGTGTCTCCAGCTCCAAGTATAACTTTTTTGCCTTGAGATTTGTAACGCTGTGCAAGTTTTGAGATAGTTGTAGTTTTTCCTGCACCATTTACTCCAACTATAAGTTCAACAAAAGGTGCTGTAAATTCTGGTTCTTTGTAGCTAGTGTATGCGAGAGTAGCTAGAAGTTTTGAGCGAAGTATATCGCGTGTGATTTTACTTTGGTACATCTCATTCATAAGTATTTCTATAAGTTCATACTCAACATCTGCTTCAAGTAAGATATCTTCTATTTCATCTTTTGTAAATGATATTTTTTTCTTTGGAGCTACTGCTTTTATAGCTTCCGCAGTTTTAGAAAATGATTTTTTTATAAAACCAAACATTATATACCTAATGCTCTTTTAATATCACTATCGATGAATTCTTCTTCTGTTGCACCAACATAATGGTTTAGAAGTTTTCCATCTTTGTAAAGTGCCATTGTTGGGATAGGGTATCTTTCACCTAGTTTTAATTCCTCAACGATAGCATCACTTAGTTTATGGTTTACACTTGAATTAACAAGTGTATAATTTGCATTGTATTTTTTTCTAAATTCTAAAAGTTTTTCATTTTGAATATTATCTTCTATTGTTATTCCAATAACAATGAACTTACCTTTATACTTTTTAACAAGAGCAGCTAAGTGAGTAGCTTCAGCACGACAAGGTGGGCACCATGTTGCAAATATATCAAACATTACAACTTTGCCTTGGGCACCTTCTAAAATGAATCCGTTAGCTTCTTTTTTAACTATATATTGCTTATTATCTAAACCTGTTAATACATATTCATTTGCTGAAACTAAGTTTTGAACTACATCATCTTCAGTTTCATTTGAACATGCTTGAAATAAAAGAGTTGATACAATAGAGATAATTAAAATTGATTTTTTGAACATTTGTTACCTTGTTTTCTGTTTTTAGAGTAAAATTAGCGAAATTATAGCCATAAAGATTTAATATGCCTCTTAGTAAAACAATATTTAGACAAAATTGTATAGAATCTCTTAAAAATATTTCTATACATGATAAATTTTATAGAGATTCAAAAATAAATAATAAACTTTTCAAAGAGCTAAAAACTCTTAAAAATAAAAAAATACTTGTTTATAATCCAATGTCACTTGAATCAAATATAACAAAAACTATTAATATGCTAAGAAAAAAATGTGATATATATACTCCATTTATGGTTGATGAAAGTTTCAAGATGGTACCATTTAGGTTACCGCTTAAGAAAAAAAAATTTGGTATTTATGAAGCGGGAAATACTTTAAAAGATATTAAAAAGATTGATATAGCCATAGTTCCAATAGTTGGAGTTGATGGTAATTTACAAAGAATTGGGTTTGGAAAAGGGATGTATGATCGTTTCTTTGCAAAGTTAAAAAAGAAACCATATATTATATTTATACAAACAAAAATTTGTTACACAAAAGAGTTTATTTGTGACGATTATGATATCACATGCGATTTACTGATTACTCCATATGTAACAGTGGAAAATAAGGAAAAAAACTATGTTAAGCGAAATACTAATAGGTGGTGCAATAGCCACAGTTAGTGGGCTTGTAGGTTTTTTCATTTCTAAAAAGATAAGTGATGCTAATTTTGACATATATGTTGAAAAAGCAAAAGCAAAGGCAAGTGCAATTGAAAACGAAGCACAGGCACTTTTAAGTAAGTCAAATATAAAAGCTCAGGAGATTGAGCGAGAAGCAACTAGAAAATTTGATAACGCAAAACAAAGAGCAAAAGATGATCTTCATCAAAGAGAAGATGATGTTTTGCTTCAAGAGAAAAATTTTAAGCGTTATAAAAATGAAGAAGAGCGAAAGCTTCATGATGAAGCTATAACTTTAAAAGCTAGAAAAATTGACCTAAAAAGAAATGAAAAATCACTAGAATCACTAAGAAAAAAATATGAAACAAAAATAGATGAAGCACTCCATGCTATGGAAAATTGTGCAGGTATGACGATAGAAGAAGCTAAAAAAGAGTTACTTGAAAAAGTTGAAGAAAAATCTCGTGGAGATATTGCTCATATTGTTAGAAAGTATGAAGAGGAAGCAAAAAAGGAGGCTAAAGAAAAAGCTAACTATATTTTAGCTCAGGCAACTAGCCGATTTGCTGGAGATTTTGCCTCTGAGAGACTTACAAACTTAGTTCATTTAGATAATGATGAATTAAAAGGTCGTATCATTGGTAAAGAGGGGCGAAATATAAAGTCTCTTGAGACACTTTTAGGTGTAGATATTATCATTGATGATACTCCAAATGCTATATTAGTAAGCTCTTTTAATCTTTATCGACGTGCTATAGCAACAAAAACGCTTCAACTTCTTATAGAAGATGGACGAATTCAGCCAGCTCGTATTGAAGAGATATTTCAAAAAGTATCTGATGAATTTGAAGCGAATATACTTGCTGAGGCTGAAGAGATTATTGCTGATATGGATATTGGTTCAATGAACCCTGAGCTTATGAAACTTCTTGGTAAACTTCGTTATCGTGCATCTTATGGCCAAAATGCACTAGGACATACTCTAGAAGTTGCACACTTAGCCGGAATAATGGCTGCTGAAATGGGTGGTGATGTTAGACTTGCTAAACGTGCTGGACTTTTACACGATATTGGTAAATCATTAACTCACGATAGTGATGGAAATCATGTAGATTTAGGTGCTGATATTTGTAATAGATATAATGAACACAGTGTTGTTATAAATGCAATATATGCACATCATGGACATGAAGAGATTAACTCCATAGAGTGTGGCGCTGTTTGTGCAGCAGATGCACTTTCAGCTGCTAGACCAGGTGCTAGAAGAGAGGTACTTGAGAGCTTTTTAAGAAGAGTGACAGATATAGAAGATATAGCTTCAACTCATTCAGGTGTAAAACAAGCCTATGCTATAAATGCTGGTCGTGAAGTAAGAGTTATCGTAAATGCAACTTTAATAAATGATGATGAATCAATCTTAATGGCAAGAGAGATTGCTAAAGAGATAGAGGAAAAAGTTAGCTACCCTGGTGAAATAAAAGTTAATGTAATTCGTGAGAGTAGAGCCATAGAGTTTGCTAAGTAGTTTTACTTAATACTCATCTTCCATCTCATTAATTTCTGAATCATCATAAGGGTCCATATGAATCATTATATGGACCTTTTTACCTTCAAATAATTCTTTAATTTTTAATTCTAATTTATCAGAGATAACATGTGCATCATATAGTGAAATACTTACATTAAAGACTACATGTACAGAGATATATACATGAGAACCTGATTCCCTTGTTTGTAAAAAGTGGTAATCATTTGTTTCATTTTTAGCAATAGAACTCTCTAAAATATTTTTGATTTTTTGATTTTCTTCTTCTGGAATGGCTGCATCCAGAAGCATAAGAGTTCCCTCTTTGATGATAGGTATTGATGAATAAATCATAAAAATAGCTATACCAACACCTAAAACAGGGTCAATTAATTGTTCACCAGTCATAGAAATAAGTGCTAATGCTACAAGCACTGCTCCATTTGAAAAGATATCTGTCTTATAGTGAAGAGCATCTGCTTTTATAACCATATTTCCAGTTTTTTTAGCAACGAAATTTAAAAATATAACAAGTGCAATTGTTATAACTAAAGATACAAGCATTACCCAAATAGATTCAGACATAAAACTCATCTCTCTAGGATGTGCAATTTTTAGTAGTGATTCATAGAGTATGAATAAGGCGGAAAAAGAGATAACACTTCCCTCGATTACTGCTGCAAGAGGTTCTATCTTATTTCTACCAAAGTTAAAGTTTTCATCTGGATTTTTCTCTGCATTACTAAGTGCAAAGTAGTTAAAAAGTGAAACAGTAAGGTCTAAAAAACTATCTATTGCAGATGCAAGAACAGCGATAGAACCACTAAGTACTCCAACTGTCATTTTAATAATAACAAGCAAGGCTGCAACTGATGTAGAAACTACTGTGGCTTTTTTTTCTAATCTCATAAATATCCTAAACTAAATAGATGTATTTTTTAGATAAAATTATAACATGAATTTAAACGAGATAAGAATAGATAGACAAAAGTGGATGACTTGGAAAAATATACTTCCACTTCGTGAAGCATTAGATAGTTTAGAAGATGGTGAGTTTGATGTTGAGCTTGAAGATGTTATAAAAATTAGTTCTGTTAAGCCTCTACATGTAGAGAGTGTAGCAAGAGTTATGATGCCGTGGCGAAAAGGTCCTTTTGAGATTTTTGATACTTTTATAGACACAGAATGGCAAAGTGATATAAAATACAACCTTTTACGTAAGCATTTTAATTTAAAAGATAAGAGAGTTGCCGATATAGGGTGTAACAATGGATATTATCTTTTTCGTATGCAAGAGGATGAACCAAAGTCACTAGTTGGTTTTGATCCATCTCCACTTTATAAAACGCAGTTTGATTTTATAAATCATTTTGTAAAGAGTGATATAGTGTATGAGCTTCTTGGTGTTGAGCATGTAGAGTTTTATGAAGAGAAGTTTGATACTATTTTTTGTTTGGGTGTGCTTTATCATAGAAGTGATCCTGTTGCAATGTTAAAACAACTTTATAAGGGTTTAGATAAACAAGGTGAAGTAATACTTGACACTTTTTATATAGAGGGTGAGGATGAGATGTGTTTATGTCCTGAGTCTTCGTACTCAAAGATACCAAATATATACTTTGTACCAACTATAAAAGCTTTAAAAAACTGGTGTTTGAGAGCTGGATTTATAAGTTTTGAAGTTTTAGAAACTTCTGTAACACAGCCAAATGAGCAAAGAAAAACAGACTGGATAGAGGGACAATCTTTAGAAGATTTCCTAGATCCTGATGATAGTACAAAAACAGTAGAGGGTTATCCAGCACCTGCAAGAGTATATGTAAAGCTGATTAAGGATAAAAAATGACAACAACACAAAAAATGGCTAACGAGGCTGATGATATTATAGATGAAGAATTAGAAATTCATGATTATTCTGATGAAGATGAAGTATTTTTAAAAACTCATGAGAGAGTTAACCATGACTTGAATGGTGAAATTATTAAGTTAGAATCTGGAAGAGTAAAATTGAAACTAGAAACCATAGCTGAAATGGTTGCTGATGAGGCTGGATTGATTCATGGTGGTTTTATTTTTTCTGCTGCTGATTATGCGGCTATGGTTGCTGTAAATGAAAAAAATGTTGTTCTTGTTGCTAGTGATTGTCAATTTTTATCTCCAGTTAAATATGGAGATGTTGTATATTTTGAAGCAAAGGTTCGTCATAAAGAGGGTAGAAAAAGAAATGTTCATGTTACTGCCCATGTCTTAGATATAAAAGTATTTGAGGGTGAGTTTAAAACAGTTGTAACAGAAAGGCATGTACTAAAACTGAAACTTCTTGATGATGAAGATGAAGATATTCCAAGCTTTACTTAAATGCAGTAAGTAAGAATACTCCAAAATCTCTATGTGGTTTGTTTATTGTGTTGATGTTTTTAACTTCGACATTTTTAAAGCCACAATCTACAACTATAGTTTTTAATTTATCTATATCAAATCCAAAATGAAAAACTCCGGTATTATTGGAATGGAAAGTTCCATCCTCACTTTCTAAATCAGCAATAGCTATAAAACCATTATCTTTAATATTTTTATATATACTTGTAAAAAATAATTTTAAATTTTCTATATGGTGAAGTGTCATAGAAGATACTAAGCCATCAAAGTTTTTATCAAGTGGATTTTTAATTATATCTTGGCAAATACCTTCTACATGTAGAGCTGATGTGTTTTTTTCATTTAATTTGTCAATCATATTTTTTGAGGTATCTACACCATAAATTTTTTTTACTTTTTTAGCTATTTCAAATCCTAGTAAACCTGTTCCAACTCCAAAGTCCATTATCTCCATTGTATTTTTCAAATCTATTTTTTTTTCTATAGCTTTAGCTATTGTAAGCGCTCCATTGACCCTTGTACTACCTTT
>Ga0256837_1001055_pt1 | contig 19805 bp, 18 predicted proteins | sample 4562384metaG_FD_185976 | JGI IMG/M metagenome (GOLD analysis project Ga0256837, IMG submission 185976) | Hydrothermal vent microbial communities from Guaymas Basin, Mexico - 4561-384 | ecosystem: Environmental > Aquatic > Marine > Hydrothermal vents | place: Mexico: Guaymas Basin | collected...
CTTTCCTGCTATAATTTTGAAAAAATTTTAGCAGGAATGATTATGCGCGTACTTACAGGGATCCAAGCTTCAGGAAAACTTCACATAGGGAACTACTTCGGTGCCATGAAACCGATGGTACAGTTGCAGGAAGACCATGAACTTTTCACTTTCATTGCCAACTACCATTCACTCACAAGCTCAAAAGATGCCCAAACACTCAGACAGTATACACTTGATGCTGCTGTGGACTATCTTTCCATCGGAATTGATCCAAACAAAACGACTTTCTGGGTTCAAAGCCATGTACCGCAGGTGCTTGAACTCTACTGGATCCTCTCGAAGTTCACCCCAATGGGACTGCTAGAACGTGCACACAGCTATAAGGACAAAGTAGCCAAAGGGATCCCCGCATCCCACGCACTCTTTAGCTACCCTGTACTGATGGCAGCAGACATTCTGCTCTTTGATGTGGAGAAGGTGCCTGTAGGAAAAGACCAGGTACAGCATCTTGAGATGACACGTGACATTGCCATTAAGTTCAATAACGAATATGGAGAGCTATTCAAACTCCCTGAAGCGATGGTCAATGATGAGGTGGCGACCATTCCGGGTATTGACGGGCAGAAGATGAGTAAAAGCTACGGCAATGCCATTGACCTCTTTATGGATGAAAAACCGCTTCAAAAACGCTGTAACAAGATCATCTCCTCCTCTACTCCGCTGGGTGAACCGCTGGAATGGGAAGGGTGTCACATCTACAATCTTGCCGCGCTCTTCCTTGACGAAGAAGGTAAAAAAGAGCTTCAAGCACGTTATAAAAGCGGTAAAGAGGGGTACGGACATTTCAAAAAGTACCTCAAAGAACTCATCTGGGAAGAGTTGGCAGAAGCCAGAGAAAAACGTGCCTATTATCTTGAACATCTGGATGAAGTACAGGACATTTTGGCAATGGGCGCGAAGAGAGCCGGAGAGATCGCCGATGCGAAAATGGCAAAAGTACGTGAGGCGATAGGACTACTATAGAATTAGGAATTAGGAATTAGGACTTTTACGGGGTATAGTGAGCTTTGTCAAGCTTTTATACCCGCTTACAATACGCTTGATCGCCTCCTTATCTATAGAGCCTGTAACCATAATGTGCAATTTGCTCTTTCCTTCGTTTCCTTCAGCATTCAGCAGTGTTTTTACACGATTGGCGATCGCTTCCCCCGCATCTAAAAAACAGACCTCTTTTTGCATAACCTTTGCTATGGCTTCTTTGGCTAATGGATAGTGGGTACACCCTAGAACAATTGTATCAACATTGGCTTCTCTCATAGGGATCAACCATCTTTCAAGCTTCTGCCTGCACTCGACACTCTCAAGTGTTCCATTTTCGATATGCTCGACCAATCCGGCACACGCTTGCTCATGCAGTGTCACCTCTTTCTCACTTCTCAGTCTGTCAGCTAACTGCTGATATTTATCCCCTTTAAGGGTTGCAGGCGTTGCAAGCACTCCAACCACTCCACTTTTGCTTAAAGCAATAGCAGGCTTAATGGCAGGCTCTGTACCGACAATGATCAGATCAGGGTAATATTCACGCAGCGTTGCAATAGCCGCAGAGGTAGCTGTATTGCATGCAACAACCAGTGCATTGATCTGATATGTATCTATGAGGTATTGCGTAATATTAAGGGAGTATTGAAGAATCTCTTGAGGTGTTTTTTCACCATAAGGGGCATGAAGCGTATCGGCAACATAATATAGATCGACATTTCCAAGATGATTTAAAAGTGACTGAACAACTGTTAGACCACCAAGACCAGAATCAAAGACACCAACCTTTAACTCCTCACTCCTCACTCCTCACTCCTCACTTGATAAAAGCAGCTGCTTTTATCAAGCTCCTTCGTTCATCATCGAAAGGAACTCTTCGTTGCTTTTGGTCTTCATCATTTTAGAGTAGAGAAACTTCAGCCCTTCAACCTCTTCCATGTTCTGCATCGCGTTTCTAAGCGCCCAAACCTTTTGAAGGGTCAGAGGATCGACCATCAACTCCTCTTTACGCGTACCGGACTTGGTTACATCAATTGCAGGGTAGATACGGCGTTCTGCCACATGACGGCTAAGCACCACTTCGGAGTTACCCGTACCTTTGAACTCTTCAAAGATCACCTCATCCATACGGCTTCCCGTCTCGATGAGCGCAGTGGCGATGATGGTTAAACTTCCACCCTCTTCAATGTTACGCGCCGCTCCGAAGAAGCGTTTTGGCTTATGAAGTGCATTGGCATCAACCCCACCAGAGAGGACTTTTCCCGAACTAGGCGTAACCGTGTTGTAGGCTCTTGCCAAACGGGTAATGGAATCGAGCAAAATGACTACATCTTTTCCCATCTCCACACGTCTTTTGGCTTTTTCTATAACCATCTCCGCCGTTCTAACATGGTTTTGTGCAGGCATATCGAATGTTGAAGCATATACTTCACCCTTGACAGAACGCTGCATATCCGTTACCTCTTCGGGACGCTCATCCACAAGCAATACCATAAGCGATGCATCGGGGTTATTGTGGGTCACACCGTGTGCTAACTCTTTGAGAAGTTCTGTCTTACCTGTTCTTGGCGGCGCTACGATGAGTGCACGCTGCCCTTTACCGATAGGTGCGAAGAGGTCAAGCACACGACCTGTCATCTTCATCGGGTGATATTCCATTTTCAACTGCTCGGATGCATAAAGCGGTGTAAGGTTGTCAAAGAGCGGACGCTGCTTGGACTTCTCAGGCGGCAAGTAGTTGATCGCTTCGATCTTGAGCAGCGCATAGTACTTCTCCTGATCTTTGGGAGGGCGCACCTGACCTGTAACGATATCTCCGTTACGCAGTGCAAAACGCTTTACCTGAGTACCGCTGACGTAGGTGTCGTTGCTTGAGTTAGCGAAATTTCCGTCTATAGAACGCAAGAAACCGTAACCGTCAGGCATGATCTCCAAAATACCGGTATAGAGAATAAACCCGCCTTGAGAGACTTGAGACTTGAGAATTTCAAAAATCAAATCTTTTCTCTGGAACTCATTGGGGTTCTCAACACCGACTTCTTTGGCGATCTTTACAAGTTCATCAAGTGGTTTTTGTTGGAGGTCTTCGATTTTATAGCCCTGAACGGGAACGTGGGTTCTATTTTTTTTACTGTTGGCATGGCCGTTGGATTTTTTAGTGTCGCTCATACTTCCTCTTGTGTGCATATGAATAAATGGAGATGTTATAGTAGTATCAAACACTGCTATGTAGTGGCATAATTATAGTCCTTTTTGACTGAAATGTCAAATTTGTAGGGATTTGTGAGATATTTTAGACTATAATTAACATAAGTACCCCTTAAAGGAGAGACATCATGTCCGTTGAAACCCATATTGAAAAAGTCTTACGCACCGTCCAGAGCCACAGCCCTGGACAAGCGGAGTTCTACCAAGCAACACAGGAAGTATTGCACTCTCTTACCCCTCTTCTCAAAGAGGATGATCGATACGATCACTACAATATCCTAGAGCGTATTACCGTACCTGAGCGTACCATCATCTTCCGTGTCAACTGGGTCGATGACCACGGGATCATTCAGACCAATATCGGCTACCGTGTGCAGTTCAACTCTGCCATCGGCCCCTATAAAGGCGGTCTGCGTTTCCACCCTACGGTCAATCTGGGCATCATCAAGTTCCTCGGATTCGAGCAGATATTCAAGAACGCCCTCACAGGGTTGCCTATCGGCGGTGCCAAAGGAGGAAGCAACTTTGATCCCAAAGGAAAGAGCGACAATGAGATCATGCGTTTCTGTCAAGCATTCATGACCGAACTCTACCAGCATATCGGGGAGACCAGAGATGTACCTGCCGGAGATATCGGTGTAGGCGCACGCGAGATCGGCTATCTTTTCGGTATGTACAAAAAGATCACCAGACAGTTTGAAGGGGTACTTACGGGCAAAAATATCAACTGGGGAGGTTCCAATACACGTAAAGAGGCAACCGGATACGGCTCTGTCTACTTTGCCGAGAATATTCTCAATAAATATGGAGAGTCTCTTGAAGGCAAACGCTGCTGTGTTTCAGGTTCAGGAAATGTTGCTATCTATACTATTGAAAAACTCTACGACATGGGTGCGATCCCTATAACATGCAGTGACTCCAAAGGGACTATCTATCATGAAAACGGCATAGATCTAAACTCGCTCAAAGCGATCAAAGAGATCAATCATCAATCACTGGAGGTCTACGGACAGGTACACCCTGATGCTGTTTATACCTCTGTTACCCACTATCCTGACGGCAGACATATGGTCTGGGATGTTCCATGTGATATCGCTTTCCCAAGCGCAACACAAAATGAACTAAACCTAGAAGATGCCAAAAAACTGGTTGAAAACGGATGTATCCTTGTGAATGAAGGTGCCAATATGCCTACCACTCCGGATGCGGTGGAGTATCTAAGAAAAAAAGAAATATGGTTTGGTCCGGGGAAAGCAGCCAATGCAGGAGGAGTCGCCACAAGTCAGCTGGAGATGAGCCAAAATGCCTCTATGGCAAAGTGGAGTTTTGAGGAAGTAGACATCAAACTGCGCCAGATCATGCACAACATCTTTGAAACAGCCTATAAAACATCGGTGGAATTTGAACGTGAAGGCGACCTGATCTGCGGTGCGAACATCGCCGGTTTCCGAAAAGTAGCCGACTCGATGATCGATCAGGGATCCGTATAGTGAGGAGTGAGGAGTGAGGAGTGAGGAGTGAGGAGTGAGGAGTGAGGAACGGTAAAATATCCTCTCTTTCTCTAACCTTAAAATTGAAATATTTTTCACACCAATGCATAATAGAGCAGCGGCGGGTAGAGCAGAACTCCTGCTAGAAAGAACCATGAGGGGATTCTCCACTGAAGCATAGCAGCAAGATCAACGGGGACTTGTTTCTTGACAAAAACCGCTCTAATCAACTCAATTTTATAGAAAAGATCAAATACCTTCATGGCAATGATTATGATCATATAGAAGTTCAGTACATCCGTTGCAACAACAACAAAAAGTACAAAATAGAATGTCGGATGTACTAGGAATAGAAGAAAAATACTCTTTTGGTACCATCCGTAAAGACGTTCGATGATCCCATACAGCGTATCGGCACGCTGTATCATCGCTTCAAAAAGTTCCAGTATCACAAGCAGTAACGTTAACGATAAGGCATTTTCCATGCAGGATTTTACCCACTTTTGGATAAAATAGCTCCCTATCTAGTCCATCCAAGGAAGTAAAATTTGGCACAAGTCCCCTGTACACACTGTAATCTTACTTTTGATGAATCCGTCATGATCACGGAAGAGTACCCTGACAAAACCCTGCATTTTTGCTGTAAAGGGTGCCAAGGAGTGTATCATTTACTTGAGAGTGAAGGGCTTGATACATTCTATGACAAATTGGGAGACACCAAACTTCAGCCTGCCGTACAAAAGAGTGACGATCTGGAAAAGTTCGATCTGGAAGGTTTTAAGAACAAGTACATCAAAGAGCATGATGACGGGCTGTATGAGATCAATCTCATTATAGAAGGTATCCACTGCTCAGCATGTGTCTGGCTGAACGAAAAAGTACTGCACAAGACCCCCGGAGTGATCGAGGCGACCATCAACTACACCAACAACAAAGCCAAAGTAGTCTGGGACCCCGACGAGATACAGCTCTCCAAAATTATCGAGACCATCCGAAGCATCGGATACAACGGCTACCCCTATGATCCTACGTTGCAGGAAGAGCGTGCCAACAAGACCAAAAAAGAGTACTATTCACGTATTCTGGTCGCGGTATTCGGCTCTATGAACATTATGTGGATCGCCATTGCACACTATGCGGGCTATTTCAGCGGGATGGAGCAGCGTTTCAAAGATATTTTGAACGTAGCAGAGTTCATTCTTGCCACTCCGGTACTCTTCTATAGCGGCTGGGTCTTTTTTCGGGGTGCCTATTACGGCTACAAGAACCGCATTGTCAATATGGATACACTGGTCGCCTCGGGTGCCGTACTTGCCTACATCTACTCCATCTATGCTATGATCACCCAGCGCGGAGAGGTCTACTTCGACTCGGTTGCGATGATCATCACCTTTGTACTGGTCGGAAAATACCTTGAGGTACTGAGCAAAAAACATGCTGTCGATACTCTCGACTCCATTATGGGAAGCACCCCGACCGAAGTCACTCTCATTCAGAATAATGAAAAAACCCTGATCGCGGTAGAAAATGTACAGCTTGGGGATATCATCGAGCTTAAACCCGGTGAGAAAGTGGTCATTGACGGCATTGTTACCCATGGAGAGGGGAGTTTTGACGAGAGCTCTCTTACCGGTGAGAGTGAGGCGGTATTCAAGCACAAAGGCGACACCATACTGAGCGGTTCGATCTGTCTGGACTCCGTGGTACGGTATGAAGCGACCAAAGATGTCTCAGGCTCCCTGCTGCATGCCATTGTCTCTTTGCTTGAAGAGTCCATCACCAAAAAACCACGCATTGAACAGCTTGCAGATCAGATATCGGGCTACTTCTCAACGGTCATTCTACTCATTGCTCTTTTGACATTCGGGGCATGGTGGTACTTTGGCGGAGACTTTGAGCATGCGCTCATTATCGGTATCTCCGTCATCGTCATTGCCTGTCCGTGTGCATTGGGACTTGCCACCCCTATGGCTACGCTGGTGGGTATCTCCATCGCTGCCAAACGCAACATTCTCTTTAAAGAGGCGACCTTCCTTGAGACCATGGCAAAGAGCAACCTGCTGGCACTGGACAAGACCGGCACCATTACCGAGGGAAAACCTTCAGTGGTTGCAGAAAAGGTCTATGCAGACTATGACAGAACCCTGCTTCATGCCCTTCTTGCCACTTCTAACCATCCCATCTCAAACGGGATCAGAAAGCATCTTGAAACAGAAGGCGAAACTTTCGGCTTGCTACCTCTTGAAGCGATCAAGACCATTCAAGCCAAAGGGCTTGAAGCACAGTATCAAGGAAAACAGCTTGTCGGAGGAAATGCACTCTTTATGCAAGAACACGGCATAGCCATAGAAGAAAAAAGTGAGCATACCCTCTTCTACTTTGCCGTTGACGGTGTTTTGGCAAGCCGTTTTGAGCTTAGCGATACCATACGCGAAGGGGCGAAAGAGGCCATTGCCAATATACAACGTATGGGCATCAAAGTGGTCATGCTCACCGGTGACCATGAAGCCAGTGCACACCGCATTGCCAAGGCTGTGGGCATTGAAGAGGTGCATGCCCAGCTGCTTCCACAGGAGAAAGCCGCTTATGTCAAAGCGCAGCAGGAGAAAGGAGAAATCGTAGTGATGGCGGGAGACGGTATCAACGATGCGGTCGCCCTTGCCCAGTCCAACATCGCCATTGCCATGGGTAACGGTGCTGATGTCGCTATCTCTGTGAGTGATGTTGTACTGATGGATGAAAGCCCCCAAAGCATCCACGATGCCTACCGTATCTCCAGACGTACGTTCCTGGCGGTCAAAGAGAACCTCGGTTTCTCCCTGCTTTACAACACCGTTGCCGTCCCGCTTGCCATGGCAGGCTACGTTACGCCGCTTATTGCCGCACTCTCCATGAGTCTGAGCTCACTGGTCGTTGTCGGAAACTCAATGCGCATTAAAATGATAAAGTTCAAAGAAGCTAGAAGGTAGAAACAGTAAAGTGTCGTTTACTCTTTGTCAAAAAATTTAGGTAAAATACATCAACCTTTTTTAAAGATATAATCATGCAAACAAAAAAATATCTACCCACTACCTGCTATCTGCTACCTGCTCACTCCAAAGGAGTGTTTTATGTCTGAAAATGTCATCATCACTATGATCGGTATCTCAACCCTTTTAGGTGCAACAGGGCTTGCCGCCCTGCTCTGGGGTGTTAAAACCGGGCAGTTCGATGACCAGTCAAAATTCATCGATGCCGCACGCTTTGACAACGAAGAGGAACTGCGTGATGCGGTCATGATGGAAGAGAAAAGAAAAGCCCGCAAGAAAAAGAAAGAAGAAGAGAAGAAAAAATATATGCCGGCAGACTAAATAGTGGATAGTGGAATTTTGCATATTTTACCTAAGATAAAATTGAAAACAGACACGATAATATTCATTTAAACATTCACATTTTTTTGCTATAATATGAATAAATATTAATTTAACAGGAAAAATATGATGAAACATTTGATCTTTGCTTCATGTTTACTGACCGGTTCTTTTGCCGGAAGTCTTGGGCTCAATATTAACGATGAAGATGTTGAGGTTCGCGCAACCGTTGATATGAGTGCCGCCATAGGCAACGGTATCAATTATCTTATTGAAACAAGTTACTTACACACTGAAGAGGACAACCTTTTCAAAGTCGGATTTGGTGCGACCAACACACTTAAAGGTGCGGACGGTTTACGTCTTACGTTGGGACTTGAAGGTGTTTTTGGTGATGACTATGCAGCTATGCCGCTTTTTTGTCAAGCATCCTTAAGACTCCCTTTTGATGACGATATTCCGGCAACCTCTTTTACCACACGTATCGATTACGCACCATCCGTACTCTCTTTCAGTGATGCTGAGAAATATCTGGAGTATCGCTTCGAAGCCGATATGGAGGTGATACAGAGCATTCATCTCTATGCCGGGTACCGCAATATCGATACCGACTATGAAACCTACGACTACAACCTGAACGACAGTTGGTACGGCGGTCTCCGCTGGGGATTTTAAGCCTGCTTCGCCAGTTTTCTGAACTCCTTAGAGTTCTCAAGGAGTTCACTGTACGTTCCCCTGCTCGCTATAGATCCCTCTTTGAAAACCAGTATCTCATCAGCATGCTCAATAGTTGTCAGCCGGTGGGCGACAATAAAGGTGATCATCTCTCCTTTTAACGCTTCCAGCGCTTTTTGGATGGCCGCTTCGCTTTTGTTATCCAGTGCGGAGGTCGCTTCATCGAGAATAAGCACATCAGGGTCTTTGTAGAGCGCACGCGCCAGTGCAATACGCTGACGCTGTCCACCGCTGAGGTTGGTACCGAACTCATCAAGCACTGTCTCTATGCCTTCACTCAGTGCTTCGACAAAATCCCAGGCATACGCACGCTTGAGCGCTTCAATGACCCGCGCTTCATCTACCGGCTCTCCATAGGCGACATTCCGTGCAATGGTATCTTGAAAAATGAAAATGCGCTGTGTGACAAACGCGATCTTTCGATGCAGCGAATCAAGCGTATAGTCACGGATATCACTCTCATTGACATAGAGGGTTCCCGATGTGGCATCATAGAAGCGTACCAGCAGATTGACCAGAGAACTCTTCCCTGCACCACTGTCTCCGACAAGCGCATAAACCTTGCCTTTCTGCGCATCAATGTTAATATGTGAGAGTGCCACTTTATCCTCATACTGCAAGGAAACATCTTCAAAACGAATACGCTCAATTTGTTCAAGCACTTTCGTGCCAGAGACGATGGCAGGTTCTCTTTGAAAAAGCTCATCTATCCGCTCTGTTGCTGCAATGGCATCCTGCATCTGGTTATGGATGTTGGAGAACTTTTTAATGGGGTCATACAGCATAAACAGTGCCGTCACAAAAGCAAAAAAGCTTCCCACTGTCATATCGCCATCGATCACTTCGTTCGCACCAATGTAGATGGCAACAGCAATGGCAATGGAGCCAAAGAACTCCAGTACAGGAGAGACAAGCGCATTGGTCTTGCTCTGTTTCATGGAGAGTTTGAAGAAGTTCATATTCTCATCACTGAACTTTTGCTGTTCAAACTGCTGGGAGGAGTTGGATTTGATGATCTCAATATTGTTGAATATCTCCGTCAGCCGTGCGGTCAGGTCAGCCGCGCTCTCCTGTGAACGGGTGGAGTATTTCTTCATTCGTTTGGCAAGCATCTGAAGCGGAAAAAGCGCCAGCGGCATCACCACAAGAAAATAGAACGCCAGTTTGGGGTTCTGGTAGATCACATACCCTGTCAACGAGACGATCAGCATGGCATTGATCAGCACATTGGGGATAAGACGGGAGACCACATTCTGAATACGGGCAATATCATTGGTCGTACGGCTCAGCAGTTCACCATTACGCATACTGTTAAGGTACGCCATATCCTGATACATCAGGTGCTCGGAGAGTCTGTTGCGTATCTTTCTGACAATATCATTGCCGATGTAGATGGTATAGTAGGTCTGCACATACTTTCCAAGCGACTTCACAAAAAAGACCGCTACGATCGCAAACGGGATCAGTACAAGCATCTCTCTGTCTTTATTGATGAACACCTCATCAAGTACCGGTTTAAGCAGGTGCGCGGATGCTGTAGTACCGGCAGCCACGGCGATCATTCCGAGAATAGCGAAGACGAACTCTTTTTTATACGCCTTCATATAGGGGAGAAAGTAGATGAATAGTTGTTTCAATGATACCCCTTTTTATTCTTTACCAAAAATATCTCGACTAAATACTTTAGCATGACAGTCTTCTATCTCATCAGACATTCTATTTGCAACGATAACATCACTCTTAACCTTAAACAGATCAAGGTCATTCACTACTTTAAACTTTTCATATTCCCTTTCTTTTAAGACAGGCTCATAAATAATCACTTCTATGCCTTTTGCTCGTAACATTTCCATTATATCTTGGATCGCAGAACTTCTAAAGTTATCACTTCCACTTTTCATAATGAGTCTATAAATACCTACTACAGCATCTTTATCTGGTAATTTTTCCATTATTTTAGAAACAATGAATGATTTTCTTGTTTCATTAGCGTTAACAATAGCACTAATTAGATTTTGTGGTATATCCTGATAGTTCGCTAAGAGCTGCTTTGTATCTTTTGGAAGACAATAGCCTCCATACCCAAAACTTGGATTATTATAACCTAGCCCAATTCTTGGATCCAACCCTATACCTTCTATAATTTGTTCTGTATTCAAACCATGGATCATTGCATAACTATCAAGCTCATTAAAAAATGAAACCCTCATTGCCAAATATGTATTTGCAAATAGTTTAATCGCTTCTGCTTCTGTTGAACCTGTATATAGCACAGGTATATTATCTTTTCTTGCACCTTCTCTTAGTAATTCAGCAAAAACTTTTGCACGAGTACTTTTTTTACCGATGATGATCCTACTAGGGTATAAATTATCATACAACGCTTTCCCCTCTCTTAAAAATTCCGGAGAAAATATAATATTATCATGCTTGAATTTTTCTTTGACCATTTCTGTATAACCTACAGGTACTGTGGACTTTATGATCATAATCGCATTTTTATTTATACTTATTACATCTGATATAACAGACTCTATACTTTTTGTATTAAAATAATTTATTACAGGATCATAATCCGTAGGCGTTGCTATCACAACATAATCAGCATCTTTGTAAGCATCACTTTTTGATAAAGTAGCTCCAAATGAAATATCATCCCTTTTTAAGAACATTTCTATTTCCTTATCCTCAATGGGGGATATCCCTTGATTGATCATCTCTACTTTTTCAGCTAGGATATCTAATGCTACTACATCATTATTTTGCGCAAGAAGAAGACCATTACTCAATCCAACATATCCTGTACCCGCAATTGCTATTTTCATCTTTTTAAAACCTTTACTCTAATAAATACACAGTCTATTATACCTAGATAACTTTTAGCACCATATAAGTGAATCTCTTACTATTTCTTGTATTTCAGTCAAACTAATACCGATCTCTTGGTATAATCCAATAAATACTTTAATAAATGGGATCCATATGCAAACTGATGTCAAACAAATTCTATGTATCAAGTGGGGTACCCGATATGGAGCGGAATATGTAAACCGTATCTACTCCATGGTCGAAAGAAATATCACTCCCCCTTTCAGAGTGATCTGTCTTACCGATGATGCTACGGGTATTAGAGAAGAGGTTGTCTGCCGCGATCTACCCGAACTAGGCTGCCCAAGACCGACCAACGCTCCCGGGAAATGGCCCAAAACAGCCCTATGGGGGAAAACTCTTTTTGATATTACCGGTGTTGTCCTTTTTATCGACTTGGATGTTATTATTACCGGTAATCTGGATGACTTCTTCACTTACGGTGATCCTGAAGATGTCATACTTGCAAGAAACTGGGTCAAACCCCTTGAACGGCTGGGACAGACTTCCGTATTCCGTTTTGAGATAGGAAGGCACAGCTATATGCTGGAAAACTTTCAAAAAGATCCTGAAGGGATCGCAGGAAAATATCAGTTTGAGCAACGTTATGTGACAAACTGTATCAAGAGTGGTGTCAAATTCTGGCCACATAAGTGGGTCAGACACTTTCGTATGGATTGTTTAGGTCCCTGGCCTCTACGATATCTCCATCCACCAAAACTTCCAAAAGGAACAAAGATCGTCATATTTCCGGGTAAACCCGATCCTGCGGATGCGATGCTTGGAAAATGGTCCGGAGAGAGTGAAGTACATTCACGACTCGAACACCTTAAGCTGGCATTTACGCAAAAGCATAAAAGCCGATACCGCTTTATCAAGCGTTTCTTTATGCCTGCACCTTGGATCAAAGAGCATTGGAGGTAAGAAGTATCTCTTTCAATCTTCTCCCCCACTCCCGCTCCGGACGGTCGCTCTTTTGAGCATGCCGTGGAAGACAGGTGTTCAACTTGACCATAGGCACTTTATTTACTCCGGGTAGGCTACTAAAAGTATCTACCACTTTTTCAAAGTCCGATCCTTTTTTGATCTTCAGTGACATTGGGGTCAAAAGTATTACAGGCTTTTGACTATTATAGGCTTCGCTTGCCATCGTCAAACTATCTTGCGTTACGAATATATGCTCTGCTGCATATAAAAAAGGCTTCAAGACCTTTTTGGGCTCCCTATTGTAAAGTACCAACTCTTCGATCACATCCGAACGAGACATTGTAGCCAAGCGCTCTTCTACACTTAACGGGGTTCGTCTTGAGGTCGTGACCAACCATTTGATCCCATATGTCTGACTCAACGTGACCATATGTATAAGCAAAGCATCCCACTCCTCTTCCGTATAGTGATGACTTTTACTGTTCCCTCCAATAAAAAGAGCCCATATTCTCTTTGGCATATCCCTGCCCCTCCAATACTCCGCACCATCTCTCTTTATCACTTCCGGTGTCATACTATTGGGGATCATCTCAGTGACTACATACGGTACGGAGAAGGGCTTCTTGACAGGCGAGACAATAAGATCGAACCAGCGATCGGGATAGGGGTCTGGGATACCGACAAAGATACTTTTGCATTGATAACAGTGCTTCAATACATAACTGGCAAAGATGCTTTTACCACCGCTGGAGATGATCACATCAGGAGTGCGTGTTATCAATCTTTCATCAAGTTCCCCACACATAGGCAAGAGTCTGGTATATAGCCTTGCAGGAAGGGAGTTCATCACAAAACGCATCAACGGTCTAAACACCCCTTTTAAACGATACCTAAAACGTATTATCTCAACTGAACAATCAACACCCTCTTCTTCTAGAACAGAGACAACACCTAACGATTGTGAAAGATGTCCGGGAGAGCCTTCATCTATGATCAGAATATTCATCATTTTGTCATATCTGCTATAAATCTCATCGTATCCTTATAGAAGTCGATATTGGCTTCTCTACATTCAAAGAGTGCTTCATCATATCGACAAGCCTTGGAAACAAGTCTTTTCCAATCATCCATATGTCCAAGTACCAAAGGATGTTTAAAAGCAAAGAATTTTGATGAAAAAGGAAATACAACACACTTTCTTTCCAGTAATAATGCCCAATATGCACCATGGTAACTATTGGTCAATACTATTTCTCCTGATGCAAGAAAATGTATGATCTTCTCAATATCGTTACCATTATTTGACATTTTAGGAAAACCATCTATATCAATAGGTATTCTTTTATGTTCAAAGATCACGATATCATATAATATATCATACTTTTGACTGAATGCAGGATGCATACAACTTGCACAAGGTACCCAACGATACCCTTCAATATCATCTCTAATACCGAGAAGATCAAAATACTTTACATATTCAGGAAGAGGCACTGTTTCAGATACATAACCATGTTTCTTATCATCTAACATATTATTTCCAAGCCCCCAACCTATGGTTTTTATCAGTGGGCTTTTTACCAAGTGTTCTAATTGCTTAAATGCTGGGCCTATCAGTCCACCTCCACCAACAATTGCAGTCCCCTGTAGAGGAATATCCTCCATATAGTCATTGATCTCAACGACATTATTGTGAGAAGGGAATGTAAAGTAGTGTATAGAGGAAGACCACCAGTCACCACAATTTGTCTGATCGATACGGAACATATGGATCAAAGTATCATCATCGTAACTATCTACGATAGAACGATTTGACGGATGATACAACAAGCCTTTTATTTTCCGTGTATTCTTACTGTTGATCGATATCTTTGTTTGAGACTGCCAATGTGAAGAAGCAACACTCTTATAATATTTAAATGTCATGACTTTCCTCTATATACGTGTTATCCTTCCCAACTTTTACGAATGAACCCAGCTCTTTTCCAACACATATAGTGTTTATCTGCAACATCTATAGGATCGGGCTTTCCATGAAAAATGATCACCGATGCTCCTTTGGGAAGTGGGGTATCCAACTGCGGGAAGAGCGAAAGTACCGGCTTACACAGCCCTATTTTCTGAAGAAGAGGGAAGACTTTTGAATCCAGACTTTTCTTATAGGAAAGAATCTTATCTTCAGGCCATACATGTGCATCGGGTACACACTCAAATATCCACTCCTGATCTCCATGATAACGAGAAAGAACCTCATCCTTTTTCTCTAAGAAGCGATCCCAGATATAGGCATGTTCACCTATCTTAAAACGCATGACAGAACTGTTCCACATACGGTTACGGGACCAATTCTTAATAATGAGAAAGTCTCCCTTTTGCTTTGCAAGAAAGTCGATATTATCTACGATCACTACATCGAGGTCAAGATAGATCATCTCTCCATGCAGACCAAAAAAATCTTTTTGGAACAGTGAAAGTTTATACCACCATCCCTCAAGGTCATTCCGGCTTAAAGGAAGTACGTTGACCTCTTCCATCAGACCTTCCGGCTCTTCAGTAAGACAATGAAATGTAAATGGCTGGCTAAAGTGTCTGCGTACCATTCGATAGAGACGGTTCACATATTCAGCAGGGTATTTTGTCCCCCACTTCAAGCATACGAAGTGTACACTTTTATCCATCTTTCAACTCTCTCTCTGCTTCATCCCATATGCGTTGTATCCAAGTGGCTGGACGAATATACTTATAGAGTTTTTTATATGGTTTTTTTACAGGCCACACACCCCTTACCGCATCGTGTGGGTTAGGATCACCTGGGAATGCGATCACCTTTGCATCTTCTGGAAGGATCGGTTCTTTCCAAAACCTAAGAGGCCAAGGTGGGACACAATGGGTCTTAAAGAGCACACACCAGCTATCGGGCCAAAAGACCAATTCTTTGACATTTTTGGAGATATAGGTCTGAGAGTTACGATATGCTTCAAGTATCTCTTTTTGATCGGCCAACAGGTTATCGTACAGATACTCATCCACACCTACTTTAAAGCGGTATACCGATGTATTTCCTATCCCTTTACCTACTTGCGTCCAGTTCTGCATTACAATAAAATCTTTCTCCGGCATATAATCGAAAAAGGGATCCAAGGAACCATTGACCACAACATCAAGATCAAGGTAAAGCCATGTTCCTTCCAAACCGAAAAGGTATTGACTGCTACGATAAAGGGTCAACTTCCTCCATCCTTGCACTGCTTTTGGCATAGGAAGGTCTATGGTCGGACAATCATAACACTCGATCTGCTCATAGAGCCCTTCACTATTATCCGTCAAACAGACAAAACGGAACGCTCCGGATATATTTTTCTTTGCCATTGCATAGAGGCGATTGACATACTCCGGACCATAAAGGTCCCCCCACTTCATACATATTACCTGCTTCATCATTGTATATTAATCCCTGTTCCTTATTGAAATATTTAAAAATTATATCATAAATCATAAGCGGCTATAAAGAGCCATAGACCGCCAGCGTCTTTTCAACCATCTGCTCTAACGAAAAATGCTCTTTGACATACCCATATCCATCGAACACCGATCCATGTACCTCAACTATCTTCTCTGCAAGCATCTCACTATTCCCTACCGGATAGAAAGCACCGTTCACACCCTCTTGAATGATATCAAGGACTCCGCCATGACCTGTCGCCACCACAGGAGTGTTCATGGCGATCGCTTCTGCCACACTTCGCCCGAAACTCTCTGGCTTTTTGGAACTGCTGACCACCACATCGCTCAGTGCATAGATCTCCGCTACGTTGCTTTGACTTCCTGTAAAATGTACCATCTCCTCCAAACCTCTCTCTTTGACCAAAGCCTGAAGCGATGTAAAATACCCCTTCTTGTCTTCCCTCACACCACCGACGATCACCCCGGCAATATGGGGAAACTGCTCTTTCAAAATGGCGATCGCTTCAATGAACGTCTCCAGATCCTTAAGCTGCGTGATCCTGCCGACCGTTGTAACAACCAATTTCCCTTCCAGATCATACTTCTCTTTAAAATGCTGTATGAAATCACGCTCAACCTGTTGCGGATTGAACTTGACTAAGTCTATCCCTCTTGGGATCACAGTAATTTTCTCATCAGGTGTATGGTAGTGCTGCTGAATGTAGCGCTTGATCGCTCCGCTGACACAGATCACCCTGTCACCTCTGGTCATCACCTCACTGTATGGGCTGACACTGTTGAACCCGTGTACAGTCGTCACAAACGGAAGATGCAGTTTTTTATTGGCAAGATAGGCAAGCCATGCAGGTACCCTGCTTCTGGCGTGAATGACATCGGGCTTTAGGTCGTTCAACACACTGCGAAGCTTTGCCGTACGGAAAGGGAGGGTAAAAATATTCTTGGAGCAGACATCCACCATGATATGCCTGCCGCCTTCCGCTTCGATCTGCTCTGCCAGTTTTCCCCCTGCACTGATCACAATGCTCTCATACCCCTGCTTCACCAGTTCACGGCTGAGCTCAACCACACCGCGTTCAACACCCCCTTCATTGAGTTCGGGCAGAAGCTGTACGATCTTCACAGCGACACCCCCTTCACATAGTCATGAAAGTCTATCTTCCTGTTCGCCTCTTTCACCGTACCGTCAAACCGGTGCAGATACCCTTCTCTCTCCAGATGTGCGATAAAACGGTCAAATTTGTTCTCTTTACTGCTTTGCAGCGGAAGCACTTCCACACCTGCCTTGCCGAATGAGACCGCTTCTGAGATCATGGATGTACTGTCTGCGGTAATGAACACCCTCTCACACTGTGCCAGAAAATCGGGAATGGGGTTGACCGGTCTTTGACTGTAGATCACTGCATAGTCAAATCCGTATGAAGCAACCAGTTCCTCGACCTCTTTTGAAGTTCGGGGTGATGTCGTGACCGCGATCTCATAACCGCTGAAGAGAGAGACGATCCGGTCAAGCTGGGTACGAAGCTGTTTCACATCAAATGAAAATACCCCATTGTCCCCTCCGATCACAATACCCACAGAAGGACCATATGCGTTATAGACCCCCTGCGGCTCCACATAAGCGAAGTTTGCCGGTATCTCTATAATATTCTCCTGTTTGGGAGGGTTGTCATGGCTTTGGGCAAAGATAATGTCAAAATCATACCGGTATCCACGCGGCAGCATGGTCGTCACAGACTTGGCACCATACATCTTGGCAAGATATTTCACAGCATAGTAGGTCGATGAGCCTGTACCGATCACAGCACTGTAGGAGTTTTGGGGTATATCATGTTCCACTACAAAGTTTTTCAGATACAAATTCAGTTTGTCCGCCGCATACCCCAACAGTTTGCTTCCCACAAATGCAAGGTCAATCTTGACTACATCATAAGGCATTCCAAGATATTTTGCCAGAGCGATCGACTGATTTTCATGCCCTTTGCGTCCGTCAGAAATGATCAGAAGGTGTTTCATCTTCGCCACCGGTTATGCATCCAGAACCACTGTTCGGGGTATTGGCGGATGACCGACTCCATCACAATATTGTATGACTTAGTCATTTCAGCAAGCATCTCATCACCCTGTTTATCACCATGATACTCTATAGCATCATCAATAATAACTCTATATTTGCCTTGATCTACCCGTGCAATAAAAATTGGAATAACCAAAGGATTAAGTTTAGATTTTAATACTGCTACGGAAAGGGTTGTTCTCGCCGGTCTTCCAAAAAAATCTGAAAGTACACTATTATGTTTCCCTGCTTTTTGATCGATCAAAATACCAACATTCCCACCTTGTTTCAAACGCTTGACCATTGGTATCATCGCATTTTTCTTAAAGACAGTATCGTTACCGTACTTCTGTCTAAATGGTGTCGTGATGTGCGTCTCTATAAGATGATTATTTCCCTCTCTACCCACAGCAAGCATCGGAAGACCATGCTTTGCAAGAAAGTGGGCCAATAGCTCCCAATTGGAGAAGTGAGCAGTCATTGCAATGATTCCATTTTTGCTTGAAGACTTGATACGATCAAGGTAAGCGAGTACCTCTTCTTTATTGACGATCGCATCATCTATATCAAAACGGTCAACAAACATCAACAGTATCTCCGCTACCGTCTGCGAAAGCTCAAGATAGACTCTTTTTGCAAGTGTCTCTATCTCTTCTTGACTTTTTTGAGGGTATGCTAACGAGAGATTCTCTATTGTCAATAAGCGCCGTTTCCTATCGACTTTATAGATCAGAAGTGCCAGTATTTTAAAAAAACGGTAAATGAACCACTTGGGTGCGATCTTCGCCAGTCCCAAGAACAGTTTGACCAGTGCATACTCGATTTTTTCTCTCACATTCCCGCCTACAATTTGAATAGCTTATTTTATCGAAATATCCTAAAGACTGATGCTTTCAATTTAATTTGATATAATCACAGTAAATTTCATAAAGTAGCAGGGAGTAAGTAGCAGTGAGCAACTTTCGCTTAAAAGAAGTATTGTCATGCAATGCATACCACAACTATTCACTATTCACTATTCACTATTCACTCCTATTATCTGAGGACTTCAGATGATAGGCATAGTCGATTACAATATGGGTAACCTGGCATCCGTGATCAATGCATTCAAAAAAGTCGGAGCCGATGCTACGCTTGAGAGCGACCCTGCCAAACTGGCTCAGTATGACAAGCTTATTCTGCCCGGTGTCGGGGCATTCGGTGATGCGATGGCACATCTCCAGGAGAACGGGATGGATGAGGCGGTCAAAGCCTTTGCTGCATCAGGTAAACCGCTTCTTGGCATCTGCCTGGGTATGCAGCTTCTCTTTGAAAGCTCCGAAGAGTTCGGAGATCATGAAGGACTGGGATTGATCCCCGGAAAGGTAGTCGCGTTTGATGAAAGCAAATTCGACCATCCCCTGAAAGTCCCGCACATGGGTTGGAATGAACTTTTCGTTCAAACCTCAACGCTCAACGCTCAACGCTCAACGCTTTTCGAAGGCTTGCCTTCGGAATTCTACCTCTATTTTGTTCACTCTTACCATGCAGTATGCGATGACAAATATGCCATCGGCAAGACATACTATGGCTATAAATTCGTCTCGGCAGTCCAAAACGGCAATGTCTACGGCATCCAGCCGCACCCTGAGAAGAGCCATGAGAACGGTTTGAAGATCATAAAGAATTTTATTAATTTATAGGAACTAC
>Ga0256837_1001056_pt1 | contig 19781 bp, 15 predicted proteins | sample 4562384metaG_FD_185976 | JGI IMG/M metagenome (GOLD analysis project Ga0256837, IMG submission 185976) | Hydrothermal vent microbial communities from Guaymas Basin, Mexico - 4561-384 | ecosystem: Environmental > Aquatic > Marine > Hydrothermal vents | place: Mexico: Guaymas Basin | collected...
AAATTTAATAGGTTTATTTAGAAATACATCTGCTCTATTACTTTTATCTATAAGTCTTCCATGACCAGAAACAACTATGATTGGAATAATAGGATCTATATCTTTTATAGCATCTATCATATCATTTCCAGACATATTTGGCATTCTTATGTCACTTATTATTATATCTGGTTGTTCTTGTTTGAATTTTTCTAAACCATCTAACCCATCAACTGCTGTTCTTGTATCAAGAAAAATTTTACCTAATGTAGTAGACATAATATCTCTTATATCTGCCCCATCTTCTACTATTAAAATTTTTAAATCTTTTAAATCTTTTAATAAATCTTTTATTACCATATTATTCTCCTATTAGTGTGTTTTCCATTTGTTCTGGTATATTTATATTCATAAGTTTTAAAATTGTAGGTGCAATATTACACAGAGCTCCATCTTTAACTTTTTTAACATTATCATCAATAATAAAGCAGTAAACATCACCAACAGTATGATTTGTTAGTACATTTCCATCTTTATCTCTCATCATTTCACAATTACCATGGTCACTTGTTAAAATGATACTGTAGCCATTTTCTTTTGCTTTTTCTATTATAATTCCTAGCTCTTTATCAACTGCTTCTACTGCTTTAATTCCTGCTTCAAATACACCAGTATGTCCAACCATATCACCATTGGCAAAATTAACAACTATAAAATCAGTATTATTTTCAATTCCATTTTGTACAGCAAGGCTAACTTCTGGTGCTGACATTTCAGGTTGTAAGTCATAAGTGCTAACTTTTGGAGATGGTATTAAAACTCTACTCTCATTATTAAAAGCCTCTTCTAATCCACCATTTAAGAAAAATGTTACATGAGCATATTTTTCAGTTTCTGCAGTATGAAGTTGAGATAAACCATTTTTAGATATAACTTCACACAATGTATCTTCTGGAGTATCTTTAGGAAATAAGATCGGGATAGGTAGATTTTTATCATATTGAGTCATAGTTATAGTATTTAATTTTAGTGGTACTTGTGTAAAATGATCAAAAGTCTCTTTTGCAATTGCAGAGCTAAGTTCTCTGGCTCTATCACTTCTAAAATTTGCAAAAATAATACCATCATGATTTTGAAAACCTTTGTATTCATAAAAAGAAGCAGGTTCTATAAATTCATCAAATATATTATTTTCATATTGTTTTTCAAGATATTCTATCACACTTAAATTTATTTTATTTTCTGATAGAGCTATACTATCGTAAGCTTTTTTAACTCTATCCCAGTTATTATCTCTATCCATTGCGTAATATCTTCCACCAATGGTAGCTATTTTTATATTGTTATTACAAATCGCTTCTATTTGAGAAATATATATTTTTGCACTACTTGGGCTTACATCTCTACCATCAGTAATAAGATGTAGATATACTTTTTTATTATTAGATGAGGCAATTTTAGATAATGCAATTATATGATTTATATGTGAATGTACACCGCCATCACTAAGTAAACCAATAATATGTATATTATTTGATGTTGAAATATTATTTTTTAATATATCATTATCTTTTAAAGTATTATTTTCAATTGCAAGATTTATCTTTACTAAGTCTTGATATAGTATTCTTCCTGCTCCTATACTCATATGACCAACTTCGCTATTTCCCATTTGACCATTAGGTAGACCAACATATTCACCGTAAGTTTTGATTAAACTATAAGGAACAGTGTTAAAAAGTTTATCATAAGTTGGTTTATTAGCATTACAAAATGCATTATATTCACAAGAGGTATTGTGCCCAATACCATCAGTTATTATTAATATTGCTTTTTTATTTTTTGACATTTTTTGCCTTAATATAGTTTTGGATATAATCTTTTTTTTAAAAATTATACTAACATAATAGTACTTCAAAAAGGTTAAAATTTGTTTTATTGGTTCTATCGACATCTAGATATAAATATTTTTCAATACATCTCAATTCGTGCAGGAATCGGTTTTTTTATCGCTTTTTGTTTAACGTTATTTTTAATGCCAAGATTTATAAAATGGGCTAAACATCAAAAAGCTAGCCAACCAATATATGAACTAGCACCAGATTCTCATAAAGCAAAAATAGGTACACCTACTATGGGTGGAGTTGTTTTTGTTTTTACAACATTAATAGCAACAATATTAACAGCAAAGTTAAATAACTATTATGTTGTAGGTGGACTTCTTACAATAGCTTTATTTAGTATGATTGGGATAAAAGATGATTTATCAAAAATATCATCAAATAAAAATGATGCAGGTTTATCAGCAAAAATGAAACTAATATTACAAATATTTGCATCTATTATTGTTATAGGTGTATTATTTTATGCAAATCATTCAACTGAATTATTTATTCCATTTTATAAATATTCTTTATTTGACATGCAGTTATATGCAGTTATTTTTTGGATACTTGTAATGACTGCAAGTACTAATGCTGTAAATTTAACTGATGGATTAGATGGTTTGGCAACAGTACCTTCTATCATGGCCTTTTTTTCATTATCATTAATTGTATATATAACAGGGCATGCAATTCTTAGTGGATACTTATTAATTCCAAATTTACAAAATACTGGAGAATTAGCAATTGTTGGTGCTTCATTTATAGGAAGTCTAATAGCATTTTTATGGTACAACTCACATCCAGCAGAAGTTTTTATGGGAGATAGTGGTAGTTTAGCTATTGGTGGATTTATGGGTTATATGGCTATTGTTGCTAAAAGTGAAATTTTATTGATTCTTATAGGATTTATATTTGTACTTGAAGCAGTTTCGGTAATACTACAAGTAGGTAGTTATAAATATAGAAATAAAAAAAGAGTTTTTTTAATGGCACCAATACATCACCATTTTGAACAAAAAGGGTGGGGTGAAAATAAAATAATTGTAAGATTTTGGATTATAGCATTTATGACAAATTTATTAGCGTTAGCAAGTCTTAAAATTAGATAGGTTAAGTAGATGAGAATACTTGGTAAAGGGAAAACTGCATTAGCTATAAAAGAACATTATACTAACGCTATTATGTATGATGATAGTGATATTGGTAGTTTTGATATTAATAGCGATGAATTAACTGTAGTGAGTCCTGGAATACCTCCTAGTAATTATTTAGTTAGAAATAGTAAAAATTTAATAAGTGAATATGACCTATTTAAAGATAAGATACCATTTAATATATGGATTAGTGGAACAAATGGAAAAACTACAACTACCCAAATGATGCAATTTATATTAGAAGATAGAGGTAGTATTTGTGGTGGCAATATAGGTACACCATTGGCAAAATTAGATTTAAAGAAAAAAATATGGATACTAGAAACATCATCATTTACTTTACACTATACAGATATTGCAAAACCAAATATTTATGTATTGTTGCCAATTAGTGATGATCATTGTTCTTGGCATGGAAGTTTTAAAGAATATGAAAAGTCAAAGTTAAAACCACTAGATTATATGACAAAAGATGATATATCTATAGTTCCATCTAAATATAAAGATTATAAAACAAACTCTAAAGTATATTTTTATGATAGTTCAACTGATATTGCAAATATATTTGATATAGAAAAAGAAAGAGTCGATTTTCAAGAACCATTTTTATTAGATGCATTATTGGCTTTAAGTGTTGAAAAACTAATTTTTAATAAAATCAGTTATGAAAAAATTAATAATTTTATTCAAGATCCACATAAACTTGAAGAGTTTAGAGATAGTAAAAATAGATTATGGATAGATGATAGTAAAGCAACAAATTTAGATGCAACAGTTCAAGCACTTAAAATTTATAAAGATAAAAAGATATATCTTATACTTGGTGGTGATGATAAAGATGCAAATTTAGAACCTTTATTTAAAGAATTGATAAAATATGATCTAAAAATATATGCAATTGGAAAGAATACTGATAAGTTAGATACTTTATCAAAAAAATATAATTTAAAATTAGAAAAAAAATATTCTTTGGAAAATGCAGTAAAAGATATATCAAAACTGTTGACAACTAACAGTGTATCACTACTTTCTCCAGCAGCTGCATCACTTGATCAATTTAAATCATATAAAGATAGAGGTGAAAAATTTAAAGTATTTGTAAATTCTTTTACAGATTAAGTATTTTATAAGGAATGGTTCTATATAATTCCAGCACGAAAACAAAGAGAGATGTTTAAAACAACTTTTAAACAATGGCTCGATAGCTCAGTCGGTAGAGCAAAGGACTGAAAATCCTTGTGTCGACAGTTCGATTCTGTCTCGCGCCACCACTTGATTTGTTTAAGTATAAGCTTCAGTAGCTCAGCTGGTAGAGCAGCTGATTTGTAATCAGCAGGTCGTAGGTTCAAGTCCTATCTGAAGCTCCATTATATTGTTAAAGTGTTTATCTAATATAACACTAAAATCAATTTAAAAATTGGTGAGATTGGAGAGTGGTCAAATCCTTCGGATTGTAAATCCGACGCCTCAGGCTTCGAAGGTTCAAATCCTTCTCTCACCACCATTTAGATTGCGGGAGTAGCTCAGTTGGCTAGAGCCTCTGCCTTCCAAGCAGATTGTCGCGAGTTCGAGTCTCGTCTCCCGCTCCATTTATTATTACACTGGAAACTGAGTTTATTCGGAGATTCCAATAACTCAAACAAAATCAAACAAAATATTTTAAATCCATTGTAAACATTATTATTTTATTTTTAATTTAGGTTAATTAGATATAATTTCGCCCACGTAGCTCAGGGGTAGAGCACTTGCTTGGTAAGTAAGAGGTCGTAAGTTCAAGTCTTATCGTAGGCTCCACTTGTAAAAATGAGTTAAAAAACAAATATTTCTCTTTGAATAGATTAGCTGATTGGCTTATCTACTCAGAGAGTAACTAAAAATTTAAGGAAAAATTATGGCAAAAGAAAAATTCGAACGAAGCAAACCGCATGTTAACATCGGTACAATTGGTCACGTTGACCACGGTAAAACTACATTAACAGCAGCTATCTCTGCAGTTTTAACAAACAGACTAGGTGGAGAGATGATGGATTATGATGCTATCGATAATGCTCCAGAAGAGAGAGAAAGAGGAATTACTATTGCTACTTCTCATATTGAGTATGAAACAGATACTAGACATTACGCTCACGTTGATTGTCCAGGCCATGCAGATTACGTTAAAAATATGATTACTGGTGCTGCTCAAATGGATGGTGCTATTCTTGTAATTGCAGCAACTGATGGTCCTATGGCACAAACTAGAGAGCATATCTTACTTTCTAAACAAGTTGGTGTACCTTACATCGTTATCTTCATGAATAAAGAAGATCAATTAGATGAAGAAGATAAAGAAGAGATGTTAGAGCTTGTTGAAATGGAAATTAGAGAATTACTTTCTGAGTATGATTTCCCAGGTGATGATACTCCTATTATTGCAGGTTCTGCATTCCAAGCGTTAGAAGAAGCTAAGTCTGGTACTAATGGTGACTGGTCTGCTAAAATTATGGAATTAATGGATGCTGTTGATACTTATATTCCAACTCCAACAAGAGAAACTGATAAAGCATTCTTAATGCCTGTAGAAGATGTTTTCTCAATTGCAGGAAGAGGTACAGTTGTAACTGGTGCTATTTCTCAAGGTACTATTAAATTAGGTGAAGAAGTTGAAATCGTTGGTTTAAGAGATACTCAAAAAACTACAGTAACTGGTATTGAAATGTTCAGAAAAGAGATGGAATACGCAGAAGCTGGTGATAATGCTGGTCTTTTACTAAGAGGTATTAAAAAAGAAGATGTTGAAAGAGGTCAAGTTTTAGTTGTTCCTGGTTCAATTACTCCTCACACAAAGTTTAAAGCAGAAGCATATATCTTATCAAAAGAAGAGGGTGGTAGACATACTCCATTCTTTAGTGGATATAGACCTCAGTTCTATGTAAGAACAACAGATGTTACAGGTTCAGTTGAATTAGCTGAAGGTGTTGAAATGGTAATGCCTGGTGATAACGTTGAAGTTACAGTAACATTAGTTTCTCCAGTTGCACTTGAAAAAGGTACTCAGTTCGCTATTAGAGAAGGTGGTAGAACTGTTGGTGCTGGTGTTATCGCTGAAATTATCGAGTAATAGTAATGGGTGATAGAATAAAAATAGGTTTAAAATGTGAAGAGTGTGGTGATATTAATTACACAACAATGAAAAACCCTAAGACTCATACTGAAAAGTTTGAAGTTAAAAAATATAGTCCAAGACTAAAAAAACATACAACTCATAAAGAAATTAAGCTTAAATCTTAGTTTCTTATGATATAATCGCGACCTGTTTAATCGGGTTGTGATTAACTCTTTAAAATTAGGCCAATAGCTCCAATGGTAGAGCACCGGATTCCAAATCCGGGTGCTGTGGGTTCGAGTCCCTCTTGGCCTGCCATTAAACAAATAAATTAATTAGTAAAAAGTAAAAAGTAAAAATATTTAATAATTTTTATCTTTTAGTTTTTATTCAGAGGTATTAAATATGAACAAACTTATATTAGCTTATAAACAAGCAAAAGATGAATTACATAAAGTAATCTTTCCTATTAAAGAGCAAGTGAAAAGTGCTTATTTATCAGTTTTTGTAGTGGTTACAGTAATATCACTATTCTTGGCTCTTATTGATGCAGTTATGTCAGTAAGTTTATCTTCAGTAATAAATTAAGAAAGGCGTATAATAAATATGGCACATAATTGGTATGCGATACAAACACACTCAGGTAGTGAATTAACAATAAAAAGAGCATTAGAGCAACTTTCTGAAGATCTTGAAGATGGAAGAATTGAGCAAGTTCTTGTTCCTACAGAGGATTTAATAGAGATTAAAAAAGGTCAAAAAACTATTATAGAAAAACCTTTATATTCTGCATATGTTTTTGCAAAGATTGATTTAGATACGGCTTTATGGCATGCAATTCAATCTATGCCAAAAGTTGGTAGATTTATTGGTGAATCTAAAAAACCTTCACCTTTATCTGAAAAAGATATAAATCAAATTTTAGAAAAAGTAAATAATAGAGGAGCTGCTAAACCTAAAGTTTCTTTTGAAGAGGGAGAAACTCTTAGAATTAAAGAGGGATCTTTTGCAAACTTTAATGGAATAGTAGAATCATTTGATATGTCATCAGGTTTAATCAAGCTAAATGTATTAATATTTGGTAGAAATACACCTGTAGAGATCGCTTATACTCAAGTAGAAAGAGTAGAATAGATTAATATTTGTGTTAAGTGCTAAATATTAATCTATAATACTTAGCACTTAACACAATAGTTAATAAACTAAAAAACAAAGTATTTTGTGTGTTAACACTAAATTATCCAAAGGAAAAAAAATGGCAAAAAAAGTAACTGGAATATTAAAACTTCAAATACCTGCAGGTGCAGCTAACCCATCACCTCCAGTAGGACCAGCATTAGGTCAAAGAGGTATTAATATCATGGAATTCTGTAAAGCATTCAATGAAAAAACAAAGCAAAATGCAGGTTTTAAAATCCCTGTAGAGATTACAGTTTATTCTGATAAAAGTTTTACATTTGTAACAAAACAACCACCAATGAGTGAATTAATTATGAAAGCAGCAGGACTTAAAAAAGGTTCAGATAATCCTTTAAAAAATAAAGTTGCAAAATTAACTCAAGATCAAGTTATGGAAATAGTTAAACAAAAAATTGTTGATTTAAATACAAATGATGAAGCACAAGCTGCAAAAATTGTAGAAGGTTCTTGTAGAAGTATAGGTATTGAAGTAGCATAGTCCTACTTTAATATTATAGTAAGCCATATTACCACAAGGCTTTAAAAGTGGTAGCAACATAAAATAAATTTGCGGAGAATTAAAATGAGTAAAAGATATAAATCTTTAGTAGAAAAAATAGATAGAGAAAAACAATATGCACTTAGTGATGCAATATCATTAGTTAAAGACTTGAAATCAGCAAAGTTTGACGAAACAGTTGATTTAGCTATTAACTTAAATGTAGATCCAAGACATGCAGATCAAATGATTAGAGGTGCTGTTGTACTTCCAAATGGTACTGGTAAAACTGTTAGAGTTGCAGTTTTTGCTAAAGGTACTAAAATGGATGAAGCAAAAGCAGCTGGTGCTGATATTGTTGGTAATGATGATTTAGTAGAATCAATCCAAGCTGGAAATATTGATTTTGATGTACTTATAGCTACACCAGATACAATGGGACTAGTTGGTAAAATTGGTAGAATACTTGGACCAAAAGGGTTAATGCCAAACCCTAAGACAGGTACAGTAACTATGGATGTAACAAAAGCTGTTACAGATTCTAAAGGTGGAAAAGTAACTTATAGAGTTGATAAAAAAGGTAATATTCATTGTGGTGTTGGTAAAGTTTCTTTTACTGCAGAAGCATTAACAGAAAATATTTCAGTAGTAATGTCAGCTATTAATAAAGCTAAACCATCAACAGCTAAAGGTAAATATGTTACTAAAGCTGCAGTATCTTTAACTATGAGTCCATCAGTAATAATTGATAGCTCAGAGATGATGGATATTAAATAATAATTATATTAAAATTAAAAAGCTAAAATAAAAATATTTTGGCTTTATCTTAAAAACTAAAGACAGCAGGTGAGAGTATTAAAAAGTAAATTTATATTTACTTTTTTCTTATTTTCTTAATTGCCCGCCGAAGTTCTATTGTTTTGGAAAGGAGGAAAAATTATGACTAAATTACAAAAAAATGAAATTGTTGAATCATTATCTAATGAATTCAAAACAGCTGAAGCTATTGTTGTTGCTGATTATAGAGGTACAGCTCATAAAGATTTAGAGTCTTTAAGAGTTGCTGCTGCTGAAGTTGGAGCAAAAGTTCAAGTTGCTAAAAATTCACTTGTTTCAATCGCTGTTAAAAATGCAGAGAAAGAAGCATTAGAGTTAACTGGTACAAATATATTTATTTGGTCTGAAGATCAAATCTCAGCTTGTAAAGTTGCAGATAAATTTGCTTCAGCAAATAAAGATACATTCAGTATTAAATCAGGTATCATTGAAGGTAAAGCTGCTGACGCTGCAACTGTTAATCAGTTCGCTAAGTTACCAGGTAGAGAAGAATTACTTGGAATGCTTGCATCTGTATGGATGGGACCTGTTAGAAACTTTACTGTTGGTCTTGACGCACTTAGAATTAAAAAAGAAGAGGAAGCAGCATAATTGCTTCTTTAATAGTTGTGATATTAAATCACATTTAAAATTAAAATTTATTATATAAATAAAAGGAAATAAAATGGCAATCTCTAAAGAAGATGTATTAGAATATATTTCAGGTTTAAGCGTACTTGAGCTTTCTGAATTAGTTAAAGAATTTGAAGAAAAATTTGGTGTATCTGCTACACCTGTTGCAGTAGCTGGTGCTGCTGGTGGTGCTGCTGAAGCTGCTGATGAAAAAACAGAATTTGATGTAATTATCAAAGATGCTGGTGCTAAAAAAATCAACGTAATTAAAGCAGTAAGAGCTCTTACTGGTTTAGGATTAAAAGAAGCAAAAGCAATGGCTGAAGAAGCTGGTGCAGTTGTTAAAGAAGGTATCTCAAAAGAAGATGCTGAAGCTGCAAAAAATGCTTTAGAAGAAGCTGGTGCTACTGTAGAAGTTAAATAATTTTAACTTTTTTAGTTCACTAATCCTTGATTTAATGCTCTGTGTATTCACAGAGCATTAGTCATTTCTGCGCATTTGTGCATTTTAACCTATATATGTGATTTGAGTATGTATAGGTTAGAATGTTAAATTACGCTTAATATTTTTAATAAAATAGCATTTAATTGCATAAAATAAGAAAGGCTCATATGTTAAATTCATTAAAATCTGGAAATAGATTAAGAGTTGATTTTGCAAAAAATCCACAAAAAATTAAAATTCCAAATCTATTACAATTACAAAAAAGTAGTTATGAAAACTTTTTAATGGTTGGTCACGAAGATAGAACTACTGCTGGAATTGAAAAGGTATTTAAAGCATCTTTTCCTATACATGATTCTCAAAATAGATTTACTATCGATTATCTAAATAGTGAAGTTGGTAAACCTAAATATACTGTATCTGAATCAATGGTTAGAGGTCTTACATACTCAATACCATTAAGAATTAATGTTAGATTAACTCTTTGGGACTTAGATGAAAAAACTGGTGAAAAAATCGGTGTTAAAGATATTAAAGAGCAATCTTTATATATAAGAGAGATACCTTTAATGACTGATAGAATCTCTTTTGTTGTAAATGGTGTTGAGAGAGTTGTTGTTAATCAATTACATAGATCTCCTGGTGTTATTTTCAAAGAGGAAGAAGCAAGTACCGTTGTAAATAAACTAATCTATACTGGACAAATTATACCAGATAGAGGTTCTTGGTTGTATTTTGAGTATGATGCTAAAGATATCTTATATGTTAGAATTAATAAAAGAAGAAAAGTACCAGTAACAATTATGTTAAGAGCTTTAGATTATTCTAAAGAAGAGATAATTAAATTATTTTATCCAATTGTTAATATTCAAGTTAAAAATAATAAATTTTTAACTCAATTTAATGCTGAATCATTTACAGGAAAAGTAGACTTTGACTTAATTGATGATAAAGGTAACCTAATCATTGCTGCAGGAAAAAGACTTACAACAAGAAAAGCTAATGCATTAGCAGAGGGTGGTTTAAAATTAGTTGAGTATCCAGTAGAATTATTAATGGAAAGACATACAGCTACTAATATTTTTGATCCAGAATCTGGTGAAATTTTATTTGATGCATTAACACCATTAGATGATTTAAAATTAAAAAAATTATTAGATCTTGGATTTGATAACTTTGATATTGCAAATGATTTAGCTGAAGGTATTGATGATTCTATTATTAGAGCATTTAAAGCTGATGCAGAATCTATTAAATTATTAAAACAAACAGAACAAATTGATGATGAAAATGATCTTTGTGCTATTAGAATTTATAAAGTTATGAGACCTGGTGAGCCTGTAACAAAAGAAGCTGCAAGAGATTTCTTAAAGAAATTATTTTTTGATCCAGAAAGATATGACTTAACTAAAGTTGGTAGAATGAAAATGAACCATAAGTTAGGTGTAAATGTTCCTGAATATATTACAGTTTTAACTCATGAAGATATTATAAAAACAGTTAAATATCTTATTAAAGTAAAAGCTGGACATGGTCATATCGATGATAGAGATCACTTAGGGAACAGAAGAATTAGATCAATTGGTGAGTTATTATCAAATGAATTACATTCTGGTTTAATTAAAATGCAAAAAGCAATTAGAGATAAAATGACTACATTAAGTGGTTCCTTAGAAGATTTAATGCCTCATGATTTAATTAATTCTAAAATGATTACATCTACAATTACAGAGTTCTTTACATCTGGTCAACTTTCTCAATTTATGGATCAAACAAATCCATTATCAGAAGTTACACATAAAAGAAGACTTTCTGCACTTGGTGAAGGTGGACTTGTAAAAGAGAGAGCTGGATTTGAAGTAAGAGATGTTCACCCAACTCATTATGGTAGAATTTGTCCAGTTGAAACTCCAGAGGGTCAAAATATTGGTCTTATTAATACATTGTCTACATATTCAAAAGTAAATGATTTAGGATTTATTGAAACTCCTTATAAAAAAGTTATTGATGGATTAGTAACTGAAGAGATTGAATATTATACTGCTATTCAAGAAGAGGGTAAAACTATCGCTCCTGGTTCTACTAAACTTACAAAAGATGGTAAGATTGCTGAAATATTAATTGAGGGTAGAATTGATGGTGAGATTATGCTTGTTGAATCTGCAAAAGTTGATTTAATAGATATTTCATCTGCAATGGTTATGGGTGTTGCTGCTTCATTAATTCCATTCTTAGAACATGATGATGCGAATAGAGCCTTAATGGGATCAAATATGATGAGACAAGCTGTTCCATTATTAAGACCAAATGCACCATTTGTAGGAACAGGTTTAGAAAAAATTGTAGCTAGAGATTCATGGGCAAGTATTAAAGCTAAAAGAGCTGGTACTGTTGAAAAATGTGATTCTAGAAATATTTTTATTAAAGGTGAAGATGAAGAGGGTGCATTTATTGACCACTATATCTTAAGTAAAAACCAAAGAACAAATAATAATACTACTTTTGGTCAAAGAGCAAGTGTAAAAACTGGTCAAACTATAGAGTTAGGTCAAGTTATTGCAGACGGTCCATCTATGGATAATGGTGAGCTTGCAATTGGTGTTAATGCTACTGTTGCATTTATGCCTTGGAATGGTTACAACTACGAAGATGCGATTATTCTTTCACAAAAACTTATTAAAGAGGATGCATTTACTTCAATTCATATTTATGAAAAAGAGGTTGAAGCTAGAGAACTTAAACATGGAAATGAAGAGATCACTAGAGATTTACCAGGTGTAAAATCTGAGTCAATAGAGCATCTAGATGATTGTGGTATTGTTAAGATTGGTACTTATTTAAAACCAGGTATGATCATGGTTGGAAAAGTTACACCAAAAGGTGAGATTAAACCTACACCAGAAGAGAGACTTTTAAGAGCAATTTTTGGTGAAAAAGCTGGTCACGTTATCAATAAATCTATGTATTGTTCAGCGTCAATTGAGGGAACTGTAGTTGATGTAAGAGTATTTACAAAAAAAGGTTATGAAAAAGATGACAGAGCAATCTCTACAATAGAAGCTGAAAAAACATCTTTAGATGTAGAGCATCATGATAAACTAATGATGTTAGATAGAGAAGAAAACTTAAAAATTAATGATTTAATCTCTAAAAATGAATTAGAAAATGATGTAGAAATTGGTGAAAAGCAATTTAAAAAAGGTGATAAATTAACACTTGCTGATTTAGAAAATGTTAATAGATTTGCAATGAAAAAAGTAATTGCATCTTTTACAAAAGATGTTGCTAAATCATATAATAAAATTAAAGATCACTTTATTAAAGAGAAATCTGTATTAAGAGAAAACCATGAAGAAAAACTAGCTATTTTAGAGCATGATGATATCTTACCAAATGGTGTTATTAAGCAAGTTAAAGTTTATATTGCAACTAAAAGAAAGATAAAAGTTGGTGATAAAATGGCTGGTCGTCATGGAAATAAAGGTATTGTTTCTAATATCGTTCCAGAAGTAGATATGCCATATCAAGAAGATGGATCATCTGTTGATGTTATTTTAAATCCACTTGGGGTTCCTTCTCGTATGAATATCGGTCAGATTCTAGAAGTTCACTTAGGATATGCTGGTAAACAATTAGGAGCACAAATTCAAACTATGTTTGATGAGAAAAAAGCAACATTTATTAAAGATTTAAGAAATAAAATGGCTGAAATTGCTGATGTTACTAAACTTATGAATGGTAAAGCTTTATTAGATTCTATGGATGATGACACTCTAATCGAATATGGTAGAGATTGGGCAAAAGGTGTTAGATTTGCAACTCCAGTATTTGATGGTGCAAAACAAGCAGAATTTGATAAACTATTTGAATTAGCAAAAATGGATACTGATGGTAAAACTGTACTTTATGATGGTTTAACTGGTGAGCAAATGTCAGAGAGAGTTAACGTTGGTGTTATGTATATGTTAAAACTACATCACCTTGTTGATGAAAAAGTACATGCAAGATCTACTGGACCTTACTCTTTAGTAACACAACAACCAGTTGGTGGTAAAGCACTATTTGGTGGTCAGAGATTTGGAGAGATGGAAGTTTGGGCATTAGAAGCTTATGGTGCTACAGCAGTACTAAAAGAGATGCTTACAACTAAATCTGATGATGTTGAGGGTAGAACTAGAGCATATAAAGCAATTGCAAATGGAGAGAATGTGCCAAGATCAGGTGTTCCTGAAACATTCTTTGTATTAACAAAAGAACTTCAAGCCTTAGGTCTTGATGTAGAAATTTTTGAAGAGGTGGATGCAGATGAGCAATAACGAAAAAGTTTTAAAACCAATAGAGATACATGAATTAGAAAAGCCAATGGATTTTTCAGCATTCCAATTAAAAATTGCGAGTCCTGAAAAAATTCTTTCTTGGTCATCTGGTGAAGTTAAAAAACCAGAAACTATTAACTATAGAACATTAAAACCAGAAAGAGATGGTTTATTTTGTGCAAAAATCTTTGGTCCTATTAAAGATTATGAGTGTATTTGTGGTAAATACAAGAAAATGAGATATAAAGGTGTGGTTTGTGAAAAATGTGGTGTTGAAGTAACATCATCTAAAGTAAGACGACACAGAATGGGTCATATTGATCTTGTAGCTCCTGTTGCACATATTTGGATGGTAAGTTCTTTACCATCAAGAATTGGTACACTTTTAGGTGTTAAACTAAAAGATTTAGAGAGAGTGCTTTACTATGAAGCGTATATTGTTTCTAATCCAGGAAGTGCATATTATGACAGTGAAAACTCTAAGTCTGTAGCAAAATTTGATATCTTAAATGAAGAACAATATAGAAGTATTGAAGAAAATTATGAGCATACTGGTTTTGAAGCTAATATGGGTGGACAAATTATTCAAGATTTATTAAAAAATCTTGACTTAGTTGAGTTGTTAAATTCTTTAAAAGATGATATGGCTGCAACAAAATCAGAAGCTAAAAAGAAAACTATTATAAAAAGACTTAAAGTTGTTGAAAACTTTATAAATAGTGGTAATAGACCTGAATGGATGATGCTAACAGTTTTACCTGTACTTCCACCAGATTTAAGACCTCTTGTAGCACTTGATGGTGGTAAATTTGCTGTATCTGATGTAAATGATCTTTATAGAAGAGTTATTAATAGAAATAATAGACTTAAAAGATTAACAGAACTTGATGCTCCTGAAATTATTATTAGAAATGAGATGAGAATGCTTCAAGAGGCTGTTGATGCTTTATTTGATAATGCAAAAACTGCAAATGCAGTAAAAGGTGCAAACAAAAGACCTCTTAAATCTTTATCTGAAATTATTAAAGGTAAACAAGGAAGATTTAGACAAAATCTTCTTGGAAAAAGAGTTGATTTCTCTGGTAGATCTGTAATTGTTGTTGGACCTAATTTAAATATGGATCAGTGTGGTATTCCAAAGAAAATGGCACTAGAGTTATTTAAACCACATTTAATGGCTAAACTTGAAGAGAAAGGTTATGCTACAACTTTAAAAGCTGCAAAAAGATTGATTGAAACAGAAACAAATGAAGTTTGGGAGTGTTTAGCAGAGATTGTTGAAGATTATCCAGTATTATTAAATAGAGCACCAACACTACATAAACTTTCTATTCAAGCATTCCATCCAATATTAATTGATGGTAAAGCTATTCAGTTACATCCATTAGTTTGTGCTGCTTTTAATGCCGATTTTGATGGGGATCAAATGGCTGTGCATGTACCATTATCACAAGAAGCTATTGCTGAAGCAAAAGTTCTTATGATGAGTAGTATGAATATTTTATTACCAGCTTCTGGTCGTGCTATTGCTGTACCTTCACAAGATATGATTTTAGGTATATATTATCTTTCTCTTGAAAAAGATGGAGTAATAGGGGAGCATAAATTATTTTCTAATTTAAATGAAGTAATTATGGCTTTAGAGCTTAAAAAAGTTGATTTACATGCAAAAATTAGAACAATGATTGATGGGCAGTTAATAAATACTACAGTTGGTAGACTAATTGTTCATAATATATTACCTGATTTTGTACCTTTAGAGTTATGGAATATTATTTTAAAGAAAAAGAATATTGGTACTTTAGTTGATTATATTTACAAACATGGTGGATATGAAGTAACTCCTAAATTTTTAGATAATTTAAAAAATCTTGGATTTAAATATGCTACAAGTGCTGGTGTTTCTATCTCAATTGATGATATTAGAATTCCTGATTCAAAAGAGGGATTAGTTGCTATTGCTAAAAAAGAGGTTATTGAAGTTCAAAAACAATTTAACCAAGGTCTTTTAACTGAGCAAGAGAGATATAATAAAATTATTGATGTTTGGACAGTTTTAAATAATAAACTAGGTGTAGAGATGATGGATTTAGTTGAATCTGATAAAGACGGATTTAACTCAATTTATATGATGGCAGATTCAGGGGCTAGAGGTAGCTCAGCTCAGATAAGACAACTTGCAGGTATGAGGGGTCTTATGGCTAAACCTGATGGAAGTATTATTGAAACTCCAATTATCTCTAACTTTAGAGAAGGTTTAAATGTACTTGAGTACTTTATTTCTACTCATGGTGCAAGAAAAGGACTTGCGGATACAGCTTTAAAAACAGCGAATGCTGGTTATTTAACAAGAAAACTTATTGATGTATCTCAAAATGTTAGAATTGATTTAGAAGATTGTGGAACACATGAAGGTATTGAGATATCTGATATTGTTGATGGTAATGAATTAATTGAAGCTCTTGAAGAGAGAATTACAGGTAGAGTTATTGCTGCAAATATTGTTGATCCTATCTCTAATGAGATATTATTTACTGAGGGAACATTAATAACAGAAGAGGATGCAAAAATTGTTTCTGATGCTGGTGTTAAATCAGTTGTTATTAGAACACCTCTTACATGTAAAGCTGAAAATACTTTATGTGCTAAATGTTATGGTCTAAACCTTGGAGAGCAAAGAAAAGCAAATCCAGGTGAAGCTGTTGGTGTACTTGCTGCTCAATCTATTGGTGAGCCAGGAACACAGCTTACACTAAGAACATTCCACGTTGGTGGAACAGCTAGTGCAACACAAGCAGAAAAAGAATTAAAAGCATCAAAAGAGGGATTTGTAAGATATTATAATATCCAAACATATACAAATAAGTTTGATGAAACAATTGTAGCTAACAGAAGAAATGCAGCTATATTATTAGTTGAACCTAAAATAAACGCACCTTTTGATGGTATTATTGGAATTGAAACAACTCATGAGGAGATGATTATTTCTGTTACTAGTTCTTCAGATGTTAAAAAATATTATTTTAGAAAAAATGATGTTGCTAAACCTAATGAGTTAGCAGGAGTAAGTGGTAAAATTGAGGGTAAATTATATTTTCCTTATAAAGATGGTGATTCAGTTGATATTTCAGATTCAATTGTTGAAGTTATTAAAGATAGTTGGAATGTACCTTCAAGAATCCCTTATGCATCTACACTAAAAGTTGAAGATGGTGCACCTGTTACTAGAGAGATTAAGGCAGATGCAAAAGGTAAGGTTAAATTCTTTAAACTAAATGGTGATTATTTAGAAAGAGTTACAACTAAAAGTATTGGTGATATTGTTACTCAAAAAGGTTTATTTGCAGTTGTTGTTGATGATCAAGATAGAGAAGCAGTAAGATATTATATATCTAGAGAGTCTGTTATTGCTGTAGCTGATGATAGTGAAGTTGAGATGGGAACATTGATTGCAAAACCTCAAAATAAAACACAAGTTGTAATAGCAGAGTGGGATCCATATGCAAATCCAACTATTTCACAAGAATCTGGTAAAGTAGTATTTGAAGATATTATTCCAGGTGTTACTGTAAGTGAAGCATATGATGAGCTAACTGGAACATCTAAGCTAGTTGTTAATGAATATATTCCAAATAATTATAAACCTGCAATTATTATTAAAGGTGATAATGATACAGTTGCTACTTATGTGCTTGAGCCTAAAACATCATTATTTGTAAGTGAAGGTGAAGAGGTACAAATAGCAGATATTTTAGGTAAAACACCTAAAGCTGTTTCTAAATCATCGGATATTACTGGGGGACTTCCAAGAGTTTCTGAATTATTTGAAGCAAGAAGACCAAAAAATATTGCTGTTTTAGCTACTTTTGATGGTGTTGTAAGTTTTGGAAAACCTTTAAGAAATAAACAAAGAGTAATAATCACTGATAATCAAGGTAATAAAGATGAATTCTTAATTATCAAAGATAGAAATATATTAGTAAGAGATGGTGAGTTTGTACATGCAGGTGAGCAATTAACTGATGGTCAAATAGCTTCTCATGATATACTTAAAATCCTAGGTTCAAAAGCTTTAAATGAGTTTATTGTATCTGAAGTTCAAGGTGTATATAGAGGGCAAGGTGTTTCTATTGCTGATAAACATATTGAGGTTATCTTATCTCAAATGTTAAGACAAGTTAATATTATCGATCCAGGTAATACAAAATTTGTAATTGGTGATATGATCTCTAAAAAAAGATTTATTTTAGAAAATGAGAGAATTATTAAAATTGGTGGAGAACCTGCATTAGCAGAACCAGTTTTATTAGGTATTACAAGAGCAGCAGTAACATCTGATTCTATTATATCTTCAGCATCATTCCAAGAAACTACTAAAGTTTTAACAGAAGCTGCAATATCTGCTAAAATGGATATGTTAACTGATCTAAAAGAAAATGTTGTTATAGGTAGAACAATACCTGTAGGAACTGGTATTCATAGAAATAAGAAAATTAAATTTAGTATAGCTAAATAAAAAAAGTAGAGATAATCTCTACTTTTTTAAATTTTTAAAATGAATAATAAAAGTTTATTTCATATAAGCTTTTATTATTTTTTGTTCTTCAAATGGTCTATTCCCTCTGTAAGAAACTCTTACATTCTCTAATTTTTTTAATGTATTAAAACTATTATCATCTTTTAAATATCCAAATATAGTATGTTTACCATTTAACCATGGTGTTTTTATAGTTGTTATGAAAAATTGACTTCCATTTGTATTTGCACCAGCATTTGCCATAGCCAATACTCCAGGTTTATTAAACATTGCTTTTGAGTTAAATTCATCCTTAAATTTTCCACCCCAAATAGATTCTCCACCTCTCCCTGTTCCTGTAGGATCTCCACCTTGTATCATAAAGTTTTTTATAATTCTATGAAAAATAAGTCCATTGTAGTAACCATTTTTAATATGTGTTGTAAAGTTTTCAACAGTTTTTGGTGCTAAATCAGGTCTAAGTTCAATCTCTATCTTACCTTGTGTAGTTTCTAAAACTGCAACTGGATTTGATGCTTGTAAAAAAGCAATACTCATTACTAAAAGTAATAATTTTTTCATTTTTATCCTTAATGTATATTTTTATTATCATAACAAAAAAAGACTTAATAGTGAAAAGTGATCAATATATTTACTAAACTATAGCTATTTAATAAAATCTATGCTAGAATTATTATATATTAATTTAAGGAGTATATTATGAATACAAGTATAGTAGGAAGACATGTTACTTTAACAGATGAGTTAAAAAAACATATTGAAAGTACAATTGATTCTTTTAAAAAATATAATTTAGATATGATTTCAGTAAATGCTATTATCTCTCAAGAACAAAAACATGGTAAGAATGTAATTACATTTGAATATGTATTAAATATTGCAAATATTGATACTGTTGTTGTAAAACAAAGAGATAAAGATCTTCATAATGCAATTGATATTGCTACAGATAGAGTATCAAAAATTTTAAGAAGACATGCTGATAAAATTAAAGCACATGATGCTACTAAACTTACAAATTTAGATATAGCTGATCAAGAAGATAATGTAGCTAAAGAGTTAGAGTTACTAGATGAAGAAATTATTCCAATGAGATTATCATCATATAAACCTATGGAGATAGGTGATGCTTTATCAGAATTAAAAGAGGATGGTGGAGCTTTTAAAGTTTTCTATGATTTAGATGATAATTTTAGAGTATTATATAGAATGAAAGATGGTATTCACTTCGGATTATATTAAAAATTTTAAA
>Ga0256837_1001057_pt1 | contig 19771 bp, 18 predicted proteins | sample 4562384metaG_FD_185976 | JGI IMG/M metagenome (GOLD analysis project Ga0256837, IMG submission 185976) | Hydrothermal vent microbial communities from Guaymas Basin, Mexico - 4561-384 | ecosystem: Environmental > Aquatic > Marine > Hydrothermal vents | place: Mexico: Guaymas Basin | collected...
TCTTTCTAACAACTACATTTAAAAACATCTCTTCTTCTAAGTATTTTTTCAAATCATTACTAACGCCAACTGCATCAGCTATGAAAATACTCTCAACAAACTCACTATCATATTTTTCATCATGATAGAAGTTATTTATCGAGTTTTGAATCATTATAAATTTAGTATAATCGTCATTGACATCATCTATAGAGACCTCTTTCTCCTCTTCTATTTTTTCTATCTCTTGAGCTTCTGAGAACTCCTCAATATCCATGTTATCTTCTAAATCCTCAATATCTGAAAAATCATCAAGTAAAGTTATGCCATCTTCAGCATCTATATCTTCTAAATCAATCCCATCAATATCTAGTGACATTTCATCTTCATCATCTATAATAGTATCCATCATTAAGCTATCATCTTCATTATTAGTACTTTCGTGAAGATATTCAGCATATAAAAGTTTTCCATTATCAAAAATAGATAAGGATATATTTTTCTCTTGAACTAATGCAAATATACTTAAATTAGAATCTATTTTATCTTTGAAAAATTTAGCGAGTATTGAAAATGGAGAAAAAATCATATCAAGACCAATACTTTGGTACTCATACTTTAACTCTTTTATAGCATCTTGAGATGTATAACAACTCCATTTATTATCTACACATATAGTATTTAATACACTTGTATCTACATACTTTTTAGCATCTTTACATGTAGGAATAGCACCTTGATTTATAGACTTATCTAGTATAGTTATATAATGATATGGTGATTGAGCTATGCAAGATTTTAGGTATATATGCATCTCGTTGTTTAAAACATGTGTTTTAAAACTTTTACTCTCAGAGCTTACAGCTTCACCCTTAGACAACACCTCAACAAACACACTAGTAGTAGAATCTCCAACAATAATATTTATAAAAACTTTTGTATATAAAGTCTCTAAAATCTTACTTAACATTATTTGTTTACTCCACAAAGTGGATGCGCCGAGTTATAGTTTTGTTGTTTCAATGCACTACCCAATTTAGTATATATTTGTGTTGTCGCCATAGATGAATGCCCCAACAATTCACTTACATCACTAATAGGTGCATTAGCATTTAAAAGCTCAGATGCATACGAATGACGAAGTTGATGTGGTGTGACTTTTAATCCCACTCTTCTAAAGACTTTAGTAACTATATATCTTAAACTATTTTCGCTTAATTTTTCGCCATTTTTCTCAAAAATAAACTTTTTTTGCCCACTTGTACTCGAATAAGAGTCTATTAACTCTTTTGTACTAGCTAAAAGTGGAATATCTCTATGTTTGTTTCCCTTCCCAAGTACCCTAACCCACTCATCTTTTACATCTTCTAACTTCAAAGACACAAGCTCAGATATACGAAGTCCCAAAGTGTAGAGTAAAGTTACAATAAGTTTTTCTTTTGTATTTGCTTTTTGCAATGCATCTAAGATATGCTGATGACTTATTGGTTTTGGGAGAGTTTTAGCAACTTTTATACTATCATCAGCCTTTAAAACTACACTTATGCCATTGTCATTTAAATACTCAACAAATGAACGAATTGCTGAGAGTTTTTTACTTATAGTTTTTGAGTTTAAATGTGCAATTTTTATACGATAAGGCATAAGGTTAAAAACTATAGTTTTATCTTCTTGAAACATCTCTACATGTAGAGCAGCCTCATGCAAAGATTCATCGTAAGATTTTAGAGTAAGATCCGAGTAGCCTCTTATATCTTCAAGATATTTTAGAAACTCTTTACGTTTAGTTTCTATTAACTTTTTCAAGTAGTTTCTCAAATTTATGATAATAATCTGCAGTTTTTTGAACTAACTCTTTATCTGTAATAATACTTGGTGCAAGCTTAGTATATGAACCAATCATAATCTCACACATCAGTCTAATCTTTGCTTTATCAGCTTCAGAGATATCATCATGTGATGCTATCTCTTCTATATCTTGCATATATTTTTTTGCTTGTTCATTGTACTCTACATAACGCAGAGATGTTTTTGATTGTGCCATAATTGTAGAAGCCATTCTATTGTACAAATCCATAGAAAATGCTTCTTGCGCAAGAGAATAAGCTTTTTTATAATCCCCTATCTCGAAGTAATATTTTGCTTTTATACTTTTCTCATATGAAGGATTTACAATAAAATAAACTCCCATAAGAAAAATAGTTAAAATTGCAAAAAGTGATATAACTGTTTTAGGCTTCATGTTTTAAAAGTCCTTTTTGTATAAGCTCTCTAGCATCTTCAATATCCATATCAGACACATCAATAGGCTCAGTAGAGTAATACTCTATTTTACCAAAAGGCTTAGGAATTGTAAATTTATCCCATGAATTTAATTGCCAGTACTTTGTAGGTTTTATCTCAACTAAAACTATCTTAGCTTTAGTCTTTTGCGCCATTACAATAACTCCATCAGAGACAGTATGTCTAGGTCCTTTAGGTCCATCAGGAGTTATCCCAATATCGTAACCCTCTTTTATGGTTTTAATCCCTTGAATCAACACACGAGCTGCATTGCGGTTAGTACTTCCAGCAATAGTTCCAAGCCCAAAGTACTTAATAGTTTTAGATATAAGTAAACCATCAAAATGATCAGATATTAAAACTTTTGCATGGGCTTTTTTACGGTATTGTTTATAGAGGTATGGAAGCATAAGAAGTTCACCATGCCAACAAGCAAAGATGATTGGCTCGTCACCAACGGAGTCTGGGGAATGGTACTCTTTTTTATTTGTAGCGTATAAAAATCTTATAAGAAGTGATGCAAAAAATGGTACAGTTACAAGGGTTAAAGAGCGAAGAAAGTACTTCATCTCCTAACCTACAATCTCGCCTGTTAATATAGTACGACCAATCTCAGTTATCTTTACATCAGCAAATTTTCCAAGCAATTCATCAGAGCCTTTAACTTTTACAACAATGTTATTATCACTCCTACCACTTACAAAATAATCACGATTTAAATCTTCAAAATAAACTCTATAAGTCTTGCCAAGACTTGTTGCATTTATCTCATCTAGTATATCTGTATGAAGATTTTGCAATCTTGTAAGTCTAGCAGATGCTACATCTTCATCAACTACATTTGTAAAATGCTCAGCCTCAGTTTCAGGACGAGATGAGTACTTAAATGAAAAAATCTGATCAAATCTAACTTGCTTCATCACATCTATAGTATGCTCAAAATCCTCATCACTCTCACCTGGAAATGCTACAATAATATCAGTAGATATACTAACTTCTGGGCACTCTTTGCGAAGTTTTGCAACACGCTCTAAAAACCACTCTTTTGAGTATCCGCGTTTCATATCTTTTAAAACTTTAGTACTTCCACTCTGCAGTGGCATATGCATACTTTTACAAATTTTAGGATTTTTAGCGAACTCTTCTATAAATTCATCATCCATATGAAATGGGTGTGGTGAAGTAAATCTTATGCGTTCTAAGTTTTGTATCTTAGATAATCTTCTTAAAAGCTCAGTAAAGTTAACTTTTTCATGCTCACCTGAAAAACGGCGACCATAATTGTTAACATTTTGTCCAAGTAAGAAAACTTCTCTAGCCCCAGCATCAACAGCTTTTTTAGCTTCACGGATAATAAGTTCATCAGGTATACTTATCTCATCACCGCGAGTTTTTGGAACTATACAATAGGTACAAGCCTTGTCACAACCTATACTTATATTTATAAAAGCTTTATAAGGTGATGTGCGAAAGTCATCAAATGCAAACTCACTCTCATCATAGTTTATATCTACCTCTACGGCCTTAGGTTTGTGTAATACTTCAGTTATTTTAGATACATTTCTAGCACCCAATACAAAAGACACATATGGTGCACGCTTAATTATCTCTTCACCTAAATGGGAAGCCGTACAACCACAAACACCTATTTTAGCACCCTCTTTTTTCTTTTTATTAAACACCCCAAGTTCTGAAAAAAGTTTTGCAACTGGTTTTTCTCTAACTGAACAAGTGTTAATAAGGATTAAATCAGCCGATGGCATATCATCAGTTGTAACATATCCCTCTTTTTCTGTTAGCTGTGCAATCATATGTTCACTATCTCGTGAGTTCATAGCACAACCTAAAGTTTCAATAAAAAGTTTTTTACTCAAAATAGTTCTCTATTTAATTATGTGAACTTGGTACATGTACTCGCCATCAGAAAGACCGTACTTAACTTCACTCATATAAAAACTTTGACCTTTTGCTTCAAAATGATCTTGAAGTTCTAGTAAATCTTTATGAGAATTATCTTTATCAAAGTAAAAAATTACACTCTCTTCTTTTTCTACACTTGCTTCCATCTTAGCTACATCAGCCTTTTTTGGCTTACTTGTTATATCTGTTCTTGCGAATTTTAAATCCATATCGGTATTTCCTTAGTTCTTAATAATAAGGCATTATAGTAAAATTCTACTAAAAAGTTGATTAAACTCTTTTTTAACATAGTTTGGATATAATTTTGCACTTCGTGAGAATCCCCCTAAATGTACTTACTGTTAAGCTTTATGTTGGGAAACCACAACTATAAAGGAATTATATACTTATGGAAAAAATTTTAGATATTGCTGAAGCAATCGCACATGAAAAAGGTCTTCAACCAGAACAGGTTATAACTGCACTAAAGACTGCATTTGTTCAAACTGCTAAACGCGTAATTGATAATAAATTTGCTTTTGAAGCAGTTATAAATGATGAAACAAAAACACTTGATATAGTTCAAACCATAACTGTTGTAGCTGATGATGATGAAAGATTAGCTGATGAAGAGATAGCTCCTATGTATATCTCTATTAGTGAAGCTAGAGAGTATGATGATCAAGTAGAGCTAGATGATCAACTTCAAATACCTCATGAACTTGAAGAGTATGGTCGTACAGGTGCATCTCAACTCCACCGTGAGATTGAGTACCACATACAAAGACTCGTAGAAGATGAACTTTACAACAAGTACCAGTCAAAAGTTGGCACACTTGTTTCAGGTCGAGTAACAAGAGTTGATAGCAAAAATGCTACATATATAGAGGTAGATGAAGTTCGTGCAATTTTACCTATGAAGAGCCGTATAAAAGGTGAGTTTTTCAATGTTGGAGACCACTTAAAAGCTGTTGTTCGTCGTGTAAATATGGATAAAGAACAAGGTATGCAAATAGAACTTTCTCGCACAAGCCCTAAGTTTTTAGAAGAGCTTCTAGCACTTGAAGTTCCTGAGATTGCAGATGGTGCTGTGGTTATCGAAGGTTCAGCTCGTATACCTGGTGAAAGAGCAAAAGTTGCACTACTAAGTACTCATCCACAAGTTGATGCAGTTGGTGCAACTGTTGGTGTAAAAGGTGTTCGTATCAACGCAGTAAGTCAAGAACTTATCGGTGAGAACATTGACTGTATCGAATACACTAGCATTCCAGAGCTTTTCATGTCTCGTATTATGGCTCCAGCAATCATCTCACATGTAGAGATTGTTAAAAATGAAGATGGTGAAGCAGAACGCGCTATAGTTACTCTTCCAGCTGATCAAAAATCTAAAGCAATTGGAAAAAGTGGTATAAATATACGTCTTGCTTCAATGCTTAGTGGATTAAATATTGAGCTTATTGAGACTGATAGTGTTACTAATGAAGATGGTGAGATTGAAGAGGCTAAAGATGGTCTTGATGCTCTTGAGGCTATGTTCTCATAATTAGTCCGTAAAAGGAATAAATCCCTTTTACTTCGCTGGCGCCGCTGAGGCGACTAAAGCGCGTAATTCGTAGGAGCGAAAATTTTCAAAGAAAATATTGAGCCCGAAGAATTACAGTAAATGCGCTTTAGCTAGTTCCAAAGTTTCACTTTGGAATAAACTACAATTTTATGATATAATTCTTTTGTAACAAAATGTATCTCCATTTTAAAGTTTAGCTGATTACTAAACATGATGGAATCTAAAGGTCATAGCTCTTTTTGAGTTATGGCCTTTTTTTTTGTATATAGGTTTGTGGGCGGGTGGAGATTCTTTCTAAGGAGATACATTTTGTTCTATAAATTCGTAATAATCTTTTTAGTATTTATGGTCTTTTGTCCATACCTAAACTAATCAAAAATAAGAGAGACTTAATCACTCTCTCTTAGATTATTACTTATCCCCTACTCATATACGGATTCAATTTCAACAAAATCAAATCCGCCAACATATTCCCAAGTAAAGTTAAAAATGCTGTTATCATAAGCGTCCCCATAATAATAGGATAATCCCTACTCATAGCAGAGATGAAAAACAGCTGTCCCATCCCCTCTATTCCAAAGATTGACTCAAGTATTACACTTCCACCTATCAAACCAGGTAAAGAAAGACCTAGTAGTGTTATGATTGGTGGCATAAGATTTGGAAAAATATAGTAACGAAGTAGCTGTTTTTGACTTAATCCACGAGATAGTGCGAAGTAATAATAATCACTTTTTAATATCTCTAGTGTTAATGAACGAACATAGATTATCATACTTCCTAAACCTACAAATATCATAACTCCAACAGGCATAACTAAGTGCCAAGCCATATCTATATAGTAAGCTAAACCATCTTTTGGCTCAATACTATGAAGTCCAGCTATTGGGAACAAGTCTAAATTTAATGCAAAAAATATAATGAATAAAAGTGCAAGATAAAAACTAGGCATAGAAAAAGAGACTAAAGATATTTGACGGATAATATAGTCAGTTTTTTTCTCATAGTTTAAAGCAGCTTTTACACCCAAATATACACTTATAATAAATACGGCAATAAGTGCTGTTATATTCATGATAAGCGTGACAGGTAATCTTTTAAATATCTCATCACTTACATTTTGTCCAGATACAAAACTTATACCAAAGTTTAATGACATCATATTTACAACCCAGTCAGTGTATTGTTGAAACAGTGGTTTATCAAGCCCATATACAGCTTTCAAAGCTTGGATAGCTTCTTTAGTCATGTTTGGATTTAACTCACCTGCTCCAAAAAAACTGTTTGGTGCTGCATGAATAGCTAAAAATGATATTATTGAGATAAGAAATAACATAAAAATAATATAAAAAAGTTTTTTGATTAGTGTGTACATGTAGAGAATTATAGCTAAATTAGATTCTGGGTCAAGCCCAGAATAACGAAGTTCGTCATTCCAAATCTGATTTAGAATCTAAACTCCCAAAAAATAGGAAATAAGAAAGTTTAAAAGTTATAAGTTAAGTATAGTTGAATATCAGTACTTTTAATATCATTTGTAGGTGTAATATTATCTTCACTATCAGCATATATAATAGCTAATGAAGTATCTAGTTCACCAAATGATTTAGAAACTGCTAATGTAACTTCTGTTATCTCTGTATCAACAGCAGCATCTGGATTAACTTCTACATTATATAAACCTAAAAACCAATCAGCACTTAACATATTAGCTTCAGCTGATATAGCTATTGCCTTAGCACCAGCTAATGATACTTGTCCATAATTCCACCATAACTCAGTATATAACTTAGATTGACCACCATTACCAGCACCTGTTGCAAGGTTGGCAATATCGGTAGCACCATCATCAACATCTGAGTATGCAACTTTTAATGTAGTCATATCTTTTATTTTATAACCTAACATTACAGAATATGCTGTAGTATCATCAGAATTAGAGTCAAGTTCTTTATTTAAAAGTTGAACACCTGCTAATATTTCATCTGAACTTAAATCAGCTTGCAACCAAAATGTTTCAGATATATCTGTTTCATCATAATACCACGCTTGAAGAGTTAATGATTCTATAGATTTACTCTTTACACCAAAAATAAATACTCCATCATCTCCCATTCTATGGAAATCTCCATCAACTGAAACATAACCAGCCTGAGAAGCCACCCCTCTAGTATCAGTATCTTGTGCTGAACCATTTGAATTATGAATATATGCAAATATTAAATCAGTATCAGTTATAGTTTTATTTGTTAACAATCCAGCTTCAAATGTATTTTTATCAACACCCCATGTTTCTGAAAACACCATTGGAGTATCTAATACTTGACGACCTACTTTTAAAGTAGTATCTAATGCTGTACCAGCTAACCATACTTCATCAATCCATATTGATTCTTCAGTATTGCTACCATCTTGAACATGAGAACCAGACCAAGCTTGCTCGGCAAAACTATTTTCTGCGTCTAGTGTACTAACTACTTGTAGACCAATACCAGCTGATATATTTGATACTAAATCAGTTGTTACATCTACTCGTGCTGCAAAATCAAAATAACTTGATTCTTTATCAAACATATCTGGCGCACCAGCAGAATTAGAATCTTTTGTACCATAATATACTCTAGCGTCACCAGAAATTTTTGTATTTTCAATTGCAAATAGACTTGAACCTATAAATACAACAGCTACTAAACTTAATTTTGTTAATTTCATACATATTCTCCAAAATATTAATATGGTGATATTATGTCATGCTTATTACAAAATTTATTCAATATTATGATTAATATTTATACAACTCAAAGAATCTATTACTATTATTATGGACTTGATTTAGTATCTGACTACTTAATATCCCAAGAAAAAACTGTTTTTCCATCATCGTTTGTCTCAGCAGCAGCCATTCCCATAACATTGTAACCGCTATCTACATAATGAACTTCACCAGTAACACCAGATGCTAAATCACTAAGTAGGTACATAGCAGAGTTACCAACCTGAGTTGTTGTTACATTTCTTTTAAGTGGTGCATTAACTTCATTCCAATTAAGAATCTGTTTAAAGTCACCAATCCCAGCAGCAGCAAGAGTACGGATAGGTCCAGCAGAGATAGCGTTTACACGCTGACCTTTTTTACCTAAATCAACAGCCATATAACGAACAGTTGATTCAAGAGCAGCTTTTGCAACACCCATAACATTATAGTTTACAATGTATTTTGGTCCACCAAGATATGAAAGAGTTAGTATAGATGCATCATCAGCTAAAACTGACTCTAAACGGTTTGTTAAATCAATAAGAGAGTAAACACTTATGTCCATAGCAATTTGAAAAGCTTGTTTTGTAGTTTTCATAAAAGGCTCACTCAAAGCCTCTTTTGGAGCAAATGCAACAGAATGAACCAAAAAGTCAATCTTACCAAAGTCTTTTTCAATAAGCTCCGCAATTCCAGCCATATGCTCTTCATTTGAAACATCAAGTTCATAAACTTTATCGCTTCCAAACTCTTTAGCTATTGGTTCTACTCTTTTTTTAAGTGCGTCATTTAAGTAAGTAAATGCCATTTCAGCACCCTGCTGGGCACAAGATTTTGCTATACCGTAAGCTATCGATTTGTTATTTGCTAGTCCAACTATTAGACCTTTTTTACCCTTCATTATCATCAGTGTTATTCTCCTTAATTTTATTCTATAAGTTGCTTTTTTATTTAACCGTTTTCTAGATCTTGTGCATACTGTATCATACTACAAAAATGCTCAGCGTATAAAGCTGCACTTCCAACCAACACACCATCTACACCATCAAGTGCTAATACTTCTTTAGCATTTGTAACTTTTACACTTCCACCATAAAGTAATGGAGCCTTACATGTAGACTTAAGCTCTACATGTAGAGAGGTGATATCTTCTAAAGTCGGAGTAAGTCCAGTACCTATTGCCCAAACTGGTTCATAAGCTACTATAAGATTTTCATAATCCAAATCTATCCCATCAAACTGAGATACAAGATAGTCCATCATCACTTTATGACCAGCTTCTCTGATTTGTAAAGATTCGCCAATACAATAAACTATTTTATAACCTAAGTTTTTATAGTAATTAAATTTTTCTATGATTACTTCTTGAGTTTCACCTAAGATATGACGACGTTCAGAATGGCCAATAAGTATAGTTTTTATAGCAAACTCATCTAAATGCTCACTCCCTATCTCGCCAGTGAATGCTCCATTTTCTACGCCATAAGCATTTTGAGCACCCACAATGACTTTACCATCATGAGGATTTAAAGAACTCATTGCAGGAAAAACTAAAACTTCTTGGTTTATACTATGCAAACTTAGATATTCTTCTAACTCTTTTAAATACTCTGCCGTTTTTACACGTGTAAAATTTGTTTTTAAGTTCGCTGCAATTATCATATCTTAGTCCTCTTTTATAATTAAAGGTGCTACACCTGGAAGTATTTTACCCTCTAGTAATTCTAAAGAAGCTCCACCACCAGTAGATATAAAACTCATCTCCTCATCAACACCAATGCGTTGAACAAGATCAGCAGTATCACCACCACCTACAACAGTTGTAGCATAACTATCTGCTACAAAATGTGCTATTTTAGAGCTACCCCTCGCAAATTTATCCATCTCATAAACACCCATTGGACCATTCCAAAGAACAGTTTGAACATCATTTAGAGCTTCACGATAAAGTCTAACAGTTGCTGGACCAATATCTAAGCCCATCCAATTATCTGGAATCTCTTGTGCAGTAACTATCTTACTTACCGCATCTGCCGCAAACTTTTCAGCAGCTATAACATCAACAGGTAAGTAAAATTTAACACCAAGTTTTTTAGCTTCATCCATAATATGTTGAGCATCTTCAAGTAGATCATCTTCAACTAATGAAGCACCAATGTCATAACCCATTTGTTTTAAAAACGTAAATGCCATTCCACCACCAATGAAAATTTTATCTACTTTTGGAAGAAGATTTACAAGAGCCTCTAATTTTCCTGAAACTTTACTTCCACCAACAATAGCAGCAAAAGGGCGGACAGGTTCATTTATAAGTTTTCCAAAAAACTTAATCTCACGCTCTAGTAAAAATCCAGCAGCTTTATGTTCATCATCAAAAAACTTTGTAATCCCCTCCACTGAAGCATGAGCACGATGAGATACACCAAAAGCATCATTTACATAAAAATCAGCCATATCTGCTAATTTTTCAGCCAATGTTTCATCATTTTTAGTTTCACCAATCTCATAACGAAGGTTTTCAAGTAAAAGCACTTCATGACGAGGCAAATCTTTAGCCATCTTCATCGTATCTGCACAAACAACAGCTGGAGCTAATTCTACATGACGCTTAAGTAGTTGCTGAAGTCTACGGGCTACTGGAGCTAGTGTATACTTTTCATTTACTTCACCTTTTGGACGACCTAAGTGAGAAGCTAAAATAACTGCACAATCTTGATCTAAACAATAGTTAATAGTAGCTACTGCTGAACGGATTCGTCTATCATCAGAGATATTTCCAAACTCATCCATTGGTACATTAAAATCACAACGGATGAATACTTTTTTATCTTTTAAGTCTAAGTTTTTTAAGTGTAATAGTTCCAATTTTAGTCCTACTTAGAGATGTGTAGAGCCATATCTACTAAACGCATACTGTAACCCCATTCGTTATCGTACCATGCCATGATTTTAATCATATCCCCACCGATTACTTGAGTTAAATCCTCAGCAACGATTGAGCTATATTCACACCCTACGAAATCTTGAGAAACTCTCATCTCTTTATCCATAAGTAAAAGACCTTTTAGTCTTCCATCAGCAGCTTCGTTAAACACACGAGTTACTTCCTCTTTTGTAGTCTCTTTTCTTACAACTACATTTAAATCAACCATAGACACATCTGGTGTTGGAACACGCACAGATTGACCATGAAGTTTACCTTTAAGTTGTGGCATAACAAGGCTAATAGCTTTTGCAGCACCAGTAGTTGTAGGAATCATATTGATAGCCCCAGCTCTTGCGCGGCGTTTATCTTTACTATGTTTTACATCTAAGATATTTTGATCATTTGTATATGAGTGGATAGTTGTCATAAGACCTTTTTCGATCCCAAAAGCATCATCTAAAACTCTTGCAACAGGTCCAAGGCAGTTTGTAGTACATGAAGCATTACTTACTATCTTTTGACCATTGTATAACTCTTCATTTACACCCATTACAAATGTATCAGTCTCAGTATCTTTTGATGGAGCAGAAAATAAAACTTTTTCTACGCCATTATCAATATGAACTTGAGCAGACTCTTGAGTTAAAAATACACCAGTACACTCTAAAACCATATCTGCACCACAATCAGCAAATTTAAGATTTTTAGGGTCACGATCTGAGAAAACTCTGATTTTGTGTCCATCTATTGAGATATTTTCATCATCAATTTGTTCAATATCTGAAGCAAAAGTTCCATGAACAGAATCATTTTTTAAAAGGTATAGCATCATATCCATACTAGCCATATCATTGATTGCTACAATCTCTACATCATCTCTGTTGGCTGCTATACGAGCTACACAACGCCCTATTCTTCCAAATCCGTTAATTGCTATTTTTAATGCCATAAAATTTCCTATATGATTAAAAGTTAAAATTGGGTTATTTTATCTAAACTTAGCTATAATTCGCTTTAATTATGAAAACAATTGCACTTTTTGGTGGTTCTTTTGATCCACTTCATGATGGTCACAGAGCGATTATAAAAGCTCTTAATGGCTTCATGGATATTGATAAAATTATTGTATTGCCTACATTTTTAAACCCTTTTAAGTCTAAGTCTCACGCTTCAGCTGAGCAAAGATTTAATGCTCTACATGTAGAGTACAAAGAGAATAAAAATGTACTTATTTCAGACTATGAGATTAAGCAAAAAACAAAAGTAGCATCTATAAAAAGTGTAAAACATTTTTTAAAAACATATGAAAAGATTTATCTTGTTATTGGTGCTGATAATTTAGCAAACCTAAATAAGTGGCAAGACTATGAAGAGCTAAAAAATTTAGTAACTTTCATAGTTGTTACAAGAGATAATATAAAAATACCAAAAGAGTATATCACTCTACATGTAGAGAAAGATATATCTTCAACACAAATAAGGAACAAAATATAAATGCAAAAAAGAATTGAAAAGATTACTGAAGTTTTAGACAACAACAAAGCAGAAGCTATAGAAGTATTTGACTTAAGAGAGAAAAATTACTTTGTTGATTATGCTGTTATAGCATCATCTTTAAGTTCAAGACATACACAAGCACTACTAAACCACCTAAAAGACGATCTAAAACCTGCAGAGACTTTTAATAATGTTGATGAGAGTGGTGATTGGATTGTTGTGGATTTAGGTGATATCCTTGTACATATTATGACTCCAGAATACAGAACTAAATATGATATGGAAACTTTTTTAAGTGACTTAGCTGATGGCAAAGATGGTCTAAACTTTTAAACTATCTTTTTTAAAACATATAGTTTAATTCAAACCTAGAATCCATGTAGTTTAAATAACTACCTGGTTCATCTTTAAAATCTGCATAACCAACTCTAAATCTCCATTGCAACTCTGGAATACTTGGAATATTATTAACAAAACCAATATAATAATACAAATAATCACTTCTATGTGCAGATGCTAAAATTGTCTTCTTCTCATCTGAATCTACATACAATACTGATGCCTGTATAAATAGATCTCTATAAATATCGTCTTTATTTGGATTTCGAACTAGCTCTATACGATAACTTTTAGTATTTGCGCGCCAATTATAAACTCCCATAGAACGTGTATAACCAGCGGTTGGAAAACCTCGCCAAGGAGTTACTAAATCTGCTTCATCCAAAATGTTTGTATATCCTAAGTTAATTTTATAATCGGATACTCTTGTAACTATTCTTGCTGCTATCATCTGTGCGTTTAAAGAGTTTGGTGTCCTGTATCCAATTAGACTATTACTATCACTTGCATTATAGTCACCAGATATAGAAGCACCAGCAAAAGAACCAGCACCATCATCAAACTGTCTTATATATCTAATACCTGGACTTATAGAAAAACCATCAAAATTAAACTGATAATTTGCCTCTAGCATTCCTTGAGAGAGTAGTTCAGGTACATTATAAAATGAACCATCTATCTTTAAATTTTGTATTGATGTGTTTTTAAAGTCTAATATAAGCAGTGGTGAATCAGTTGGCTTTCCAGCAGCTTTTAGCCTAGTGTATGATATACCCCTATGCATAGCTGAATCATCATTACCATCCCAATTAGTAAAACTTGAACTATCTCTATTATCATACATTAAAACTGAGTGATTTGTTGTATGATCGCGAAGTTTTTGTCTTGCTAAATAAGCTAGTTGAAGTTTAGTATCTGGTATAAGTTTTGTAGTTATAACTCCACCATCAAAAGTATTTGGAATCATCTTTGTATCATTTGATTTTGTATAAAAAGTCTCTACAAGTTGACGACCAAGCCTTATTGCTGTATCTGTAAATCCTGTATAGTTAATATTTGCTTGACCAACTACAGCCATGTATCTGTCACCATCTTTAGCATAGTTGTATCTTGAAAATGTATCTTTAGAAGATTTAAAATAACTCAAACTATCGCTTGAATCAAAATCAGAAAATGAACCATAAAAAGCTGTTATGAAATCAAAATCATTATACTTAGCACTTTGTATAACTATTGAAGCACCAATAGCTGCTACAAACTCATCTGATTTATATTGATCTTCATGTTCCCATTCAAAATAAAAGTTATTATTTCTAAGTCTTCCATATATATTTGATTCTAAAAACATATCTCCAAAATTTTGAGCAGTCTTTATATCTTCAAAATAGTGAATTACTCCATTTGATTTTATAGTAGCGCGTGGTGTTTCTTGAGCTAATAGTAAAGATGATAAAAATAAAGAAAGAAAGAAATAAAACTTAATCATCATATTTTTAAATTCACCTTATATAATATTGTTATAAGAATTTTATAACATTATCTCTTAACTCTTTATTTATTTGGATATAAATCTTCACTTGTATTTTCTAAGATATTCCTATAGTCATAAATAGAATCAACATACTTAACTGGCTCACTACCACGAGCGTATCCATGTTTTAAAGTTTTGTAATATCTCTTTTGCGATAAAAGTGGTAATGCTATTTTTAAATCATTCCAAACATTTTGATTTAATCCCATTTTTTTTGCTAATTTTTGAGCATCTTCAATATGACCTAGTCCAATATTATATGCGGCTAATGCAAACTTCATTCTGTCTTCACCAACGACATCTTTGCTTACATACTTCATCATCTGGTTTAGATGTCTAGCACCACCTTTTATGCTTTGTGCTGGATCTAGTCTGTTTTTTACACCAAGTGCCTTAGCTGTTGCACGAGTTAGCATCATTAGGCCACGAACACCTGTAAAACTTTTTGCTTTTGGATTCCAGTGAGATTCTTGGTAAGACTGTGCTGCTAATATAGAGCATGGAATATGATACCTTTTACCATATTCTTTAAAATATTTTTTATATTTTGGTAATCTAGTCTTCATACGCTTATAAAACATTTTGGTATTGTAATAGTCAAAGAAGTGTACAAAACTATAATAATGATCTTTTAATCTTGCCATCTTACCCGATTGATTATACTCATTTAACCAAGAGTACATATCTGCTTCTAACTCTTTTGAATCTGGTGCTAAAACCCAAGCAAGTTGTTCGCGGTTACTTATTGAAAATGCTAAAGCTACATTTGGAAAATAGCGACGATTTAGAGCATAAATATTTGAATCAGCAATAGTACAATCTATCTCATTTGAAGCTACTTTTTCTATAAGTTCTTCCGTTGAGTACTCAGAGGTGTAAGTAGCATTTATATCAAAACCATCTTCTTGTAGTTTAGTTATGGTATCTCTATAACTTGTACCATCCCCTACTATTATTTTTAATCCTGCCAAATCTTCTACATCTTTTGGAAACACTCCATCCCAAAGCATCTTTCTTGAACATATTACTTGCTCTTGAACTTCAAAATATGCTGGTCCAAAATTAAACATTTTTGCTCTAGTTTTAGTTTTTGCTAAAGATGCTGAAGTTATATGGATATTTGGATTTTTACTTAACTCTATCGCTTCTTTTATTGTGTTTGCTGTAGTTATATTTAACTCTAAGTTACGAGAATCTGCATATGATTTAAGTAAATCATACTCAAAACCCTTTGGTCCATCTGAGCCAATATAGTAAGTGGAAGGGGAGTTTAAAAGCACTACATTTAAAACTTTTTCTTTTTTTATTTTATCAAGTACAGATGGTGGTTCTATGCGGTGTACTGGTTTATATGCGGTATGACTCAACCATCCAAATATAAAAAAAGAGACTGCAAAAAAGATTGCTAAAATAAGTTTTATATTTTTATCCATAACTATATGTTACAGTTTAAAGCTTACGCAAATATAAAACGATTTACTCCATTATCATACTCATGGGCTAAAACTTGATTGTGTGCTTTTAATATAGAATCTACAAGATAAAGCCCAAGCCCAAAGCTATTTTTAGATGGATTTTCTTTTGTAAATGGTTCAATATAATACTGAAGAGGATGAGCTATACACTCCCCTAGACTATCAAAACAAAGTTCATTAGCATCATTTAGCCAGATTTTTACTTTTGAATCTGTTGAGTATTTTATGCCATTGTCTATCATGTTTTTTATAGCAGTAGTATATAGTCTATAATTTGCTTCTATTTTATATGATGCATCAACTTCTATGGATATGTTACTAGCATCTATCATAGCCATATCTATAGCACCATCAATAATATCAATCATTCTATATTCTGAAAATTCACTTCTATCATCAATACTTGTAACCTCCTCTATAAGTGCAAACTCTGTTACAAGGTCCTCAAGGCGACCAAAGATTGACTGAAATCTATCGCGTTGTTTTTGTGAGTCTAACATCTGTGTAGCTATAGTACCTTTTGCAATTGGTGTTTTTAACTCATGCATAATATTTCGCAAGAAAAGTGTACGGGATTCTAAAATATTATTAATCTTCACCCTTGTAGACTCTAACTCATTTGCAATAAGAGCTATCTCATCGCTGCCCTTTGTTGCAAAAGATATATTCATATCTCCATCACCATACATTGCAATCTTTTTTCTAAGTCTTATAAGTGGTTTTAGTCTTGCTAAAATAAGGATAAAAGAGATAGTAATTATAAGAATGATAGTTAGATAAGAGTATGCTAAAGAATAATACTTATAAGGTTTCAACTCCTCATCTAAAATCATAACTTGTCTAGTTGGTGAAGTAAAATAAAAATAAACTTTATCGTTAAACTGAAGCATTTGAACTGTTAAATCTGTAACAACTTTTTGAGTTACAAAACCCTTATTTGTCATCTTCAAAGAGGCATCTACGTGTTTAAAATCTTTCTCTTTTAAAACCTTAGAATTTTTAATAATAGTCTCTTGTCTAGCCTCATCTTTTTCTAGGACAAATTTATATACAGCAAGATTTGCTTCAAGCATAATTTGCGAAGTTAAATCCTCTTTATGTTGACGATAAATTTGTGTGATTGTTAAATGTTTTGTAAAGATATGGTTTATGTATCTTTGTTTATTGAGTTTGTAAAACTCCCAAAAAACTGCACTAACACTAACCAATGTTACAGTTAATGCAAAAAGTACAGTTATTAAAACAGCATTTTTTTTCATTATATAGTTATTTTAATAGTTTGTAGCCTACACCACGTACTGATTCTATAAGAGATTTATCTCCAAGTTTGTTTCTAATTCTACCAACCATTACATCTATACTTTTGTTTGAACTGTCTTCATTTATAGCATTTACATTATGAATTAAATCTTCACGACTTACTACCAAACCTTGCTTTTGAATCATGTAAGCCAGTATACCAAACTCAGCATTTGTAAGATCAATATTTCTACCCTTATAAGATATAACCATTGATGAAGTATCACATTTAAAATCTGATTTATTTTCAGCTTTCTCTTGGGTTTTTGCTTCATATCTTCTCATAACTGAGTGGATTCTAGCTTCAAGCTCACGAGGGTCATAGGGCTTTGGTAGGTAATCATCAGCACCAAGCTCAAGAGCTTTTATCTTATCTGTAACATCACTTCTTGCAGATGAGATAATAATAGGTATATCTTGACGCTCACGAATAGCTTCACAAACTTCTAAACCATCCATACCAGGAAGAGTTAAGTCTAAGATAACCAAATCAAAAGGCTCTAATTTCAATATACTTACCGCTTTAAAAGGGTCATCTTCAGTGATAACCTCAAACTCAAACTGCTCAAGATATTCTGTTAATATCTCCGCTAGTTCTAAGTCGTCTTCAATCATTAATATTTTTTTCATAAGTCTATTCTACCAAACCCAAACTAATAACTAGTTAATATCTAAGTTAATACTACTGCCAAGTTATAAGCAACAAATGCTAAAACATAAGCAACAACAGAAGTAAAACCTAATAAGTAAAAGAAGTACTTTATTCCACCAGCTTCACGAGTAAATACAACCGAGGCTGCTAAACATGGTAAGTAAATCATAATCACAACTATAAAAGCTACTGCTGAAGGAAATGGTATATTTTTACTTATAGCAGAGATTAAAGAATTATTTCCCTCATCCACATCTGCCCCAAGAGAATATAAAACTCCAAGAGTTGAAACAACTACCTCTTTAGCAGCAAGTCCAGCTTGAAGGGCTACACTCATCTTCCAATCAAATCCAAGTGGTGCAAAAATTGGTTCTGAAAATTTACCAATACTACCTAAGTAACTTTGCTCTAACAATGTTTCATCAAGTTTATTTTGCAACGCAGCTTTATCCTCTACATGTAGAGCTTTTTCTATCTTGGCTGCGTATTCCTCTTCCAAAACTGTATTGTGAGGATAATTACTTAAAAACCATACAAGCATAGATGCACCAGCGATAAATGTACCAGCCTTTTTAAGATACATCATAGTCTTAGTAAGGACTGTGTGCCAAACAAGCTTAAATGATGGAAGTCTATACTTTGGCATCTCCATAACAAATGGCTCATCTACACCTTTAAAAGCAGTCATCTTCAGTACTTTTGCCGCGATTAATCCCAGCATTGCCCCAGATATATAGATAATAAAAAGGATATTTCCTGCCATCTCTGGAGAGAAAAATGCACCTACAAAAAGTACATACACTGGTAATCTTGCCCCACAAGACATAAAACCAATTATAAATAAAGTTAGTAATCTATCACGGTCATTTTTAAGAATTCTTGCAGACATATAAGCAGGAATAGAACAACCAAAACCAGTTACAAGTGGTATGAAACTTTGTCCGTGTAAACCAAACTTATGAAAAAAGCCATCTAGTAAAAAAGCCACACGCGACATATAACCAGTACTCTCTAAAAGTGCAATACCTATAAATAGTATAATAATATTTGGGGTAAATAACACAACTGCACCAACACCACCAATAATACCATCTACAATAAGTGAACGGATATCATCATTTGCTATAGTAGCACCAACTGTCTCACCAAGCCATCCAAAAAATCCATCTATGTAGTCCATTGGTATAGCACCAATCTCAAAAGTAAGTTGAAATAATCCCCACATTAAAAATAAAAATATTGGTATTCCAAGTATTGGATGGATTAGAACATTATCTATTTTTTCAGTTAATGTTTTTTTCGGTTCTGCATTTTTCTCACTTACAACTTCGGCAACAACACCACGGTTAAATGATGCATATTCAGCAGCAAAAGCCTCTTTAACATCATCACAATCATGATGAAGTTCTATATGTCTTGATGATTCTATAAGTATTGGTTGAAGCTCTATCCATAATGGTTCATCATGTAATTTTGCATAAATCTTTTTATTTCCTTTTAAAAGATTAATAGCAATATTTCTATATGAATTACGAGATTTGTATTTATGTTTTTGTAAATAAGAAACAATTT
>Ga0256837_1001058_pt1 | contig 19770 bp, 23 predicted proteins | sample 4562384metaG_FD_185976 | JGI IMG/M metagenome (GOLD analysis project Ga0256837, IMG submission 185976) | Hydrothermal vent microbial communities from Guaymas Basin, Mexico - 4561-384 | ecosystem: Environmental > Aquatic > Marine > Hydrothermal vents | place: Mexico: Guaymas Basin | collected...
AACACAAGTTGATGAAAAAGAGACAGTTGTTTATGTTAGTGGTAAACAAATAACACCTAGAGATAAATATACAGTACTTGTTTACAACAAACCAAAAGGTGAGTTAGTAACAAAATCTGACCCTCGTGGTAGAAAAACAATCTACGATACTTTAGAAAAAAAATATAAACATTTCATACCTGTTGGAAGACTTGATTATGCTACTGAGGGTGTTTTACTTCTAACAGATGCTTCAAAAATTGCTACAGCTCTTATGAACTCGGGGTTAGAGAGAATCTACAAAGTAAAAATCAAAGGTGAGATAACAAAAGAGATGGAAGATGCTATGCTTAACGGTTTAGAGCTTTTAGATGCTACGGCTGGTGGTCACTCACACTCTAAAGTTACAAGTATGACATTTGCTCCATTTATAGGTTACAAGATTCAAAAAAATGAGCATAACTACTCAATTTTAAAAATCGCTATCTCAGAGGGTAAAAACCGTGAGATTAGAAGATTCTTTGCTCACTTTGGTACTGAAGTAGCTGACCTAAAAAGAGTTAGTTTCGCAGAGGTTGAACTTAACAACTTACCAACTGGAAAATCAAGATTCTTAACAAGAAGTGAATACTCAGCACTATTTACATTTATGAAAGCTGATGAGAAAAAACAAAGAGAGATTGGTAAGACTCAAAAAGATTCAAGAAGAAAGTAGATTTGGATTTTACACATCTTTTAAGACCATCATCATTTGATGAGATGGTGGGGCAAGAACACCTTAGTGATTCTAATGCTCCACTTAGAATCCTTTGTGAAAAAGGGGTTTTAGGGCATAGCTTTTTTTACGGTTCTGCTGGAGTTGGTAAAACAACTTTAGCTAGAATCATAGCTTCTACAATGGAGTTACCATTTTATGAGTTTAATGCTACTTCACTCAAAATCGAACAACTAAGAAAAATCTTCGAGCAGTATAAAAACACTCTCCAAAAACCTTTAATATTTATAGATGAAGTTCACCGTTTAGCAAAAAACCAACAAGAGGTTTTACTCCCTGTTATGGAGAACAACAGTGTCTTAATCATAGGTGCTTCAACTGAAAATCCTTTCTTCTCACTAACTTCGGCGATTCGTTCCCGTTCTATGCTTTTTGAACTTAAAAACATTAGTGATAAAGCTTTATATAAACTTTTAACTAGAGCGATAAAATCTAGTAGTATAGAGTGTGAAGATGAAGCTAAAGAGTATCTTGTTAAAAGTAGTGGTGGTGATGCTAGGGCTATGTTGAAACTTTTGGAGTTTAGTTCAAACATAGATACTCATATAACTTTAGAGATTTTAAAATCTTTAAGACCATCAGCTTTAAGTGGTGGGAGTAGTGAGGCTGGAATCCATTATGACTTGACCTCTGCTATGATTAAATCTATACGGGGTTCAGATGTTGATGCTAGTATCTACTACTTGGCTCGTCTTATAGAGGGTGGTGAGAGTGCCGACTTTATAGCTAGACGACTTGTGATTTTAGCTAGTGAAGATATAGGAAATGCTAATCCACAAGCACTAACACTAACAACATCTTGTATGACAAGTGTTAGTAAGATTGGGTTTCCTGAAGCTAGGATTCTACTCTCTCAAGCTGTTGTTTATCTATGTGCTTCTCCTAAATCTAACTCATCTTACTTAGCTATAAACAAAGCATTAGAATCTGTAAGAAATGGAGTATTATTAGATATACCAAATAATATTATTCAAAATTCTAATAATTATAAAAATCCTCATAACTATGGTGGTTACATCAAACAAAACTATCTTTCTAAAAAATTAGAGTTTATTCAGCTAAAAACCATAGGTTATGAGAAGAAAATGAAAGAATGGTTGGAAAACCTAACTAAATTTAGTTAATTTTAATTATCTTAATACTACACTACAACTAAATTTATAAACCCTAAAAATAAAAGGAAATATTATGGAGATATCAATTACAGGAAACTCAATCAATATAAATGGAAACATAAAAAGTGTAAGTAATTTTCAAGAGATAAAAAGTAGTTTAGATTCACTAACAATTCAAAATAAAAGTATCATGATAAATATAAAAGATTCTATGTCTATCACATCATCAGTAATTGGTTATTTCAATAAACTTGTTTTAAAAGATAAAATTGAGATTCAAATTAATGTTGGAAATGACCAACTATTTGAACTTCTAAATGAGTTAAATTTAGTATCCATTTTTCGTGCTAGAAGAGTTTAATTATGACAATAAAATTTAAACTAAATCTCATACTTGTATTGGTCGTTACTTTTTCAATAGTTATTCTAGGATTAACAATAAATAAAGCATTTAACGAAAAAATAATTATTGAGAGAGCTCAATCATTAAATGTTCTTTCTCAAAAACTAAGTCTTCTTATCCATGAAACTCAAAAAGAGCGTGGAGCTAGTGCGGGATTTATAGGTTCTAATGGTACAAAGTTTACCAATATTGTACCTAAACAAAGAAAGTTAACAAACAAAAGAAATAGTGAATTAAACTCTTATATCTCTACATTAGATTTAAGTATATTCTCAGATGAATTAAAATCAGAAATTTCAGGATTTACATCTGATATGAATAAAATAAATCGTATCCGTTCTCGTATTGATAATTTAAGTATAAGTATCAAAGATGAAGTAGCTTATTATACAAATATGAATAAAAAGATTTTAAATATCATCTCACTTACTGCAAAATTAGCTGATACTCAAGAGCTAGTAAAAGCTCTTGATACTTATACAAACTTCTTAAAATCAAAAGAGAGAGCTGGAATAGAAAGAGCTGTTCTAAGTGGTACATTTGCAGCTGATAAATTTGCTCCAGGTATGTTTGCTAAATGGATTACACTTGTAGCTGAACAAAATGCTTTTTTAGATTCATCTATGTCTATGGCAGATAATAGTGTTAAATCTTACTATAAAAAAGTTATGGCATCATCCGTAGTAGATGAAGTAAATAGTATGAGAGAGATAGCTAAGAAAAAAGCATTAAATGGGAATTTTGGAGTTGATAGTGTTTTATGGTTTCAAACTATAACAAATAAAATCAACCTTTTAAAACAGGTAGATGATGAAATATCTAAACAAAACTCTATACTACTTGATAAAATAGAAGCATCATCAAAATTAAATGCTTTAATTACAATATCTAGCTATTTGATTTTTACTGTAGTTATTTTTATAATCATTTTACTAATTAGTAGAGGTGTAAATAAAAATGTTACAAGCTCATTAGAAAAAATTAATTGTGTATCTAGCTCATTAGATTTAACTTGCGATATTGTTGTACATGGTAAAGATGAGATTTCTCAAATATCTAAAGCACTTCATCTTATGATAGTGGCATTTAGACAAACAGTAAACCATGCTAAAGATGTTTCATCAAATAATTTGAATGAAAGTATTAAACTAAATGATGTTGTTGAGAAATTAACTACAAATAGCGAAGAAACTCAAAAGAAAATAGAGGGTATAAATATTTTAGTTGAAGAGGTTGGTACTAAACTTGATAATGTTGAAGAGTCAACTATTACTGTAACTGAAGATTTAGATGCAACATTTGGAATATTAGGTGAATTTTCTACTAAACTTGGGAATGTTGTAAATTCAATTGATGAGGGTAGTGAACATCAACAAGAGTTAGTTCATAAAGTTGCATCATTAACAGAACAAGCTAGAAATGTAAAAGATGTACTTGGTATCATCTCAGATATAGCAGACCAAACAAATTTACTTGCTCTTAATGCTGCTATTGAAGCTGCTCGTGCGGGTGAACATGGTAGAGGTTTTGCTGTTGTAGCTGATGAAGTTCGTAAACTTGCAGAGAGAACTCAAAAATCTCTTAGTGAAATTAGTGCTAATATAAATCTAATAACTCAAAATGTTGTAGAGATAGCTCAAGAAACAGAACAAACAGCTGGTAATATGCAAAGTATTTCAGTTTCAGCTCAAGAGTTAATTAGTTCTTCTGAAGAAACAAGAGAAAATTTATCTATCACTAAAGAAAAATCTACTCAAGTTATGCACGAAAGCATATATATCGCTACTAAAACAAAAGGCTTAATTGCTGGTATGGAAGATATTATTACATTATCATCACAAAATAGTGAACTAAGAGTAGATGTAAATAATGCTGCTAACACTTTATCTATGGATTCTAAAGAGCTTGAAGCTGAATTGAGTAAATTCAAAATATAATGTCAAACATTATAAATGAAGATAGCTCTGTTGTACTTGAATATCTAAAAAACTTAACACTTCTTTGTGTTGAGGATAATCTAACAACTCAAATCATTTATGAATCTATTTTTGAAGATTTTGTAAAAGAGATTATCTTTGCTGATGATGGAGTTGATGGTTATCAAAAATTTGTTAATAATAATCATATAGATATAATTGTTAGCGACTATGAGATGCCTAATCTTAATGGATTAGATATGTGTGAGAAGATAAGAGTCCTAAACAAAGATATCCCTATCATTTTCATAACATCTATAGAAGATATTAATATAATTGTCAGAGCATTACATTTAGGAATTAATAACTTCGTACGAAAACCTCTCATTCATGCTGAAGTTATAAAAGCTTTAGAAGCAGCAGCCAAATTATTAATCGCAAATAAATTTCTTGAAGAACAAAGAGATAAAAAACTAATAGAGTTACAAAAAAAAGAGATATATAACTCTTATCAAGAAGAGTTAGGTTTTGCAAAAGAGTTAAATATTTTAAGAAACGATTTTTATTACCAAATGAATAATTCTGATGGTGTTTCTTTAGTTGATTTTCTTTATAAGCCTTTAGATGTTCTTAGTGGTGATGCTTATAGTGCTAGAAGGATAGATGAACACACAACTTTTTATCTTATGGTAGATGGTATGGGTAAAGGGCTATCAGCATCATTAAGTGCTATGATTATGACCTCTTTTGTGAATCATCTTATAGATAAAATGTTACTTAATGAAAAGTTTAATTTAGATACTCTTGTTCATGAATCTATGGAGTTTATAAAACCAACTCTTTTAGATGAAGAATCGTTATCTCTTGATTATATCCTTATAGATTATAAAAAAAATAAACTTCACTACTCTAAATTTTCTATGCCTGCTTTAATGATGCAAAATCATCATAATGAAATTATTAAACTAAAATCAAATAATCCACCACTCTGTAAATGGCAACCAACTTATAAAATAGATACGATTGATATTAGTGAAATAACTAAATTTTTAATTTTTAGTGATGGAATTGTTGAAAATACTACAAAATTTGATGATAAGCTTTATGTAAATTATATTGAAGAAGATTTTTTAAACTCTTTTACAAAAGAAGATTTTAAAAATAGTTTTTTAGAAAAAATAAACATAGCTGAAGATGATATAACTCTTATTTATATACATAGATTAAATTCTATATCTACAGAAATATCAAGTAAAACTTTTAATTCTAGTCTTGATGAAGTTGATAATGCAAATGAGTGGTATTCTCAACTATGGGAAACAAATATAACAACAAATATTTCAACATCATACAAAGCAAATGTGGTCTTTACGGAATTGTTTATGAATGCTTATGAACATGGTAACTTAGGGATAGATTCCGCTACTAAACACTATCTTATAGATAATGATACATATTTTGATACACTTTTAGAAAAAGAGAAAGATTGCTCTAAAAAAATAGAAGTAAAAGTTGATAAAATAACTTATGGAGATTGTGATTATATTATCACTATGATTACTGATGAGGGTGTTGGATTTGATACTCAAATATTAAGTGAAATATTTAGAAATTCTCAAAATTTTAATGGCAGGGGAGTTTTTGTATCTAGGAAAAATTCATCTGGAATCTACTACAACTCCAAAGGTAATACAGTTTTATTTTTAAATAAAATCTAGTATAAAATTATAAAAAGCTAAAGACCTAAAAGGTCTTTTGGCTTATTTTGCTAATGCTGCTTTTGAAGCTTCAACAACTGCAGTAAATGCTGTTGCATCATTCATAGCCATATCAGCAAGAATTTTACGGTCAAGTTCGATACCAGATTTATGAACACCGTTCATGAAAGTTGAATAGTTCATTCCATTTAAACGAGCCGCTGCATTAATACGAACGATCCATAGTTTACGGAAATCTCTTTTCTTTTGTTTACGGTCTCTATGAGCATATACCCATGATCTTTCAATTTGCTCTTTTGCTTTTCTGAAGTGTTTACGACGACCACTATAGAAACCTTTAGCTAATTTTAATATCTTTTTGTGTCTTCTTCTACGAACAACACCTGTTTTAACTCTTGGCATTTCTTTCCTTTTTCTTTACCCAGACAGTTATCTGTTCAGGGTGCCATTTTTTATGGACTTGCCCAATCTATAAATTTAAATTGGAGATTTATGAATCAACTAATATTAGTTAATCATAGCCTTGATGTTTGCCGCGTCAGCTTTAGCGATTACAGCTGGCTGATTTTGATCACGACGAGTTCCTGCATCTTGTTTAGTTAAAATGTGGCTTCTAAACGCTTTACCACGTTTAATTTGACCATTTTTCTTAACTTTAAAACGCTTAGTAGCGCCTTTTACCGATTTCATTTTTGGCATCGATAGTTCCTTGTGTAAAATTCTCATAATTTGAGGATGAAATTATACCAAAATTATTATAAATTTTTGATACAATAACCTTATGAATTCAATTAAACATATAAATAATGCACTAACTGACTTAGATAAAGAGGTAGAAACTATACTTTTGGATTGGAGTATTCCACTCAATGAGAAAGATAATTTAATGCTTCCACTACTTCAACAAAAAAGAGTTTTAACACAAACTTTAGAAGATTTAACATACTTAAAAGAGAACCCACCTAAACTAAATCAACCTTGTGGAATCTCTAAGTATAGAGATGATTAATACTGATTTAAAACCTTAATTTTAAGCAAAAGATCATCTTTATCACTAAAGTCTATATCTACTAAATAAATCTCTACAGCTTTTTTATCTACTATATTAGTGCTTTGATAGATTCTAAAATTATCCACTTTACCAAAGTAATCTACACTAAACTCCATATCACTACTTAGTGAATACTCTTTGAATTTTGTTAAAGATTCTAATCTATATAACTTTTTATCTTTTAAAATATATGCTATATAAGGGTTATACATTTTATGTAAAGAGTTGGAACTTTGGAAAAAAACTATATCCTCTCTCTTATCTTGATTTATAATTTTTATACTTTCATGTAATGCTAAAGAGAAATCTAAATAGATAACTTTTTTCCTTATCTGTTCATCTTGTATTAAAACAACCTCTTTTTTATAAATCTTATTTGTTCTGTTGAGTGAAGCATAACTTTTATATAAAAAAACCATCATTATGGCTAATATACTTATAGACACCATCAACTCTATAAGTGTAAAACCAGCTCTAAAATTTCTCATTTGATTTGTATCCTAAGTAATGAAACTGAACTATCTTTTACTCTTAAAACAGTTTTCCCTATCTCGATGATTAGGCTAGAGTTTACATTTTCATCTTCAGAATTATTATCGACATAATCATCTAAATCTTCTTCATCTTTTTCTTCAAACTCACTCATATCAATCTCATCTATAATTTGATAATTTACAGCAACTTTTTTAGTTTTTAACTCTCTTCTTAAATTTGTTTCTAAATCAAACTCATCTACAAGTTTATCTAGTGTTACATCTTCATTTTCTAAGCCGTACTTATTATTTGCTATAAAAAAAGAGGCATATTGATTTATCTGTTTTTGATTTTTAAAAGTTGAAAAAAGATGGGTATTATTTCCACTCATAGTTATAAGTGCCATAATCACTGTAGAGATAATCAAAACAGCAATCATAACCTCTATAAGGGTAAAAGCATCTCTAGCCTTAGCCATGCCCTAAACCGATACGAATAGCTTCATCTAATGATGTTTCTCCATTTAGCAACATCTTTGTAAGTTGAGTAGATATAGTTTTTAAACCTTGCTCCTCAAGAGCATTTTTAATTGTATGTTCATCTGTTGTGGTTTTTAGTAAATTTTTCACAACATCATTCATAACTAAAAGTTCACCAATAGAGCGACGACCACTATAACCACTATAATTACACTCTCTACACCCATTTGATTTGTAGATTTTAGCATCGTTTGGAAGGTTATAATCTCTTGCAAAATCTTCAGCTATAACATCTTCCTCTTTACAATCATTACACAACACACGAACTAATCTTTGTGCTAAGATACCCAAAAGTGAAGATGAGATTAAAAATGGTTCTACACCCATATCTGCAAGTCTTGAGATAGTTGCAGATGCAGAGTTTGTATGTAGAGTTGAAAAAACTAAATGCCCTGTAAGAGCTGCACGAACAGCGATAGCTGCCGTTTCTTCATCCCTAATCTCACCAATCATTATAATATCAGGATCTTGTCTTAAAATAGAACGAAGTGCTGCTGCAAATGTAAGTCCAACTTTCTCATTTACTTGAATCTGAGCTATAGAATCTGATTTGTATTCAACTGGGTCTTCAACTGTTATGAGGTTCTTCTCCGGTGATTCTACCTCTCTTAAAAATGAGTGAAGAGATGTTGTTTTACCACTACCAGTTGGACCAGTTACAAGTATGATTCCATGAGATGAGCGAAGTAATTTTTTAACATCATCTATAAGTTCATTATCAAAACCTAACTCATTTATGCTAGGTATTTGAGAACTTTGCATCAAAATCCTCATAACAACTCTCTCACCATAAAAAGTTGGTAAAATCGAAACACGAATATCTAATGTTTCACCTGCTATTTTTATCTGAGTTCTACCATCTTGAGGGATTCTTTTCTCTGAAATATCAAGATTTGAGATAACTTTTATACGACTAACTATAAGACTTACAACTTTTTTCTCTAGGTCTGCATTTTTTGTGAGCATACCATCAATTCTAAAACGAATCTCACCCCTCTTTTCTTGAACCTCTATATGAATATCTGATGCTCTTTTTTTAACAGCTTGATAAAATAGAGCATTTACAAATTTAATAATTGGAGCAGATTCTTCACTTGTTAAAATATCAGATGATGTTCTTAAAAAATCAGTTAATGATATATCTTCCTCATCACTACTCTCATCAGAATCTTGTTGCATACTCTCTATAGCTTTATCCGTACGAAGCTCTAAAAAACGGTTATAAAGTCTTTCATAAGAATCTTCATCTAACATAAGAAGTGGGTATTTATCTGGAAGTTTTGTATAGTAGTTACTTGCTTCTACAAGGTATCGCTCACACATAAGAGCTGTAACTTCACCATCAATTTCACTAAAAAGAAGATAGTTTTTTACACTTAAATCTGTTGAGATTCCAGATGGTTCAAATATATCTAGCTTTAAATCGTGTAAAGGCTCTAAGTTTAGCATTATTCAATCTCTTCTTCATTCTCATCTTTAGATTCTTCAAACTTACTAAATACATCAAGATTGTACTCTTTTTGAAGTTTTGCAAGTGTTCCTAAATCTTTTTGTAACTGAGAAAGTTTTGAACTTTTATCTATAATATATGGTGTTAAAATAACAACTAAGTTATCTTGTTCAACTGTATTTGTAGTAGATGTAAATAACCAATCACCAATCCAAGGGATAGCACTTAACAACGGTATCTTACTTACAGATTCTCTATCATAATTTTTTATAAGTCCACCAATAATGATATGTTCACCATGGCGAAGGATAGCTTGAGTTTTTACCTCTTGTTTTGAGGTAACTGGTTGTCCACTTGCATTGTTTGTTCCATCATCTAAAACATTTTCTAAACTAATCTCAACATCAAGTGTAACTTTATCAGATGATGATACACGAGGTTTTATTTTTAATGTCAAACCAACATCTTCCCTTTTATAAGAATTTGTAACTCCTGTAACTGTACTTGATGTTACACTTCCTGTAGAGATAGAGATAGTTTTACCAACATATATAGAAGACTCTTTGTTATTTACACATAAAATAGATGGATTAGATAACGCTTTTGAAGCACCATTTGTTTCTAGAAAGTCTAGTGCAGCACCTAAAGAGAAACCACCAACTATACCTGTTGGCATTGTAAGTAAAGATGATGCAGCTGATGTTACAGATGAACCACCAAAATTAGTTGAAAAAGAGTATAAACCACCATTTGAACCAACTGTAGCTCCATCAAAACCCCACTTTAAACCTAAATCTTCAGCATTGTTTTTATTTATCTCAACAACTCTAGCTTGAACATATACCTGATATTTTTCCTTATCAAGCTCATCAATAATCATCTTTAAACCTTTAACAATTAAAGGGTCACCAATAGCTATAATAGCATTTATCTCTTCACTAGCACTAACATTTGGTTTCATAGATGGATCACTATATACCTGCTTAGAGATTATTTGAGTTAAAGATTTTAGTACAGATTTTGCATCTGAATTTTTAAGTTCAAAAATTTTTACACCATTATTAACTTTAGATTCTACATCTAATTTTTCAATTAACTCTTCAACTTTTTTAATATTAGTTTTATTTCCGGTAAGAATAAGAGAGTTTGTATTTTCATCTAAAATAATTTTAACCTTTTGAGATGAAACTTTCGCATTAAACATAGATTTTAAAATATCTACTAATTTTTTCTGAATTTGCTTCGCTTCAGTATTTTTTATAGAGATCACTTTTACTATAATCTTTTTATCTTCTATAATACTTTTAATAACTGTTTTAATTGTTTCAATATTTTTAGGATAATCTGTAATTAAAATAGTATTACTCTCTTTTATAGTCATAAGTTTTGCAGTTTTTGAGATTAAATATCTAATTTTAGCAGCTATAATATCTACATTCTCATCTTCAACAAGAATAGCTTGAGTAACCATCAAAGAGCCATCAACTTTTGTCCCTTTTTTCATAACTATAGTGTTATGTTTAGCTACATCCGTTGAACGGATAACCTCATATATAGAACCATTTTGTACTAAGCTAAAACCTTTAGATTCTAAAACAGAGATTAAAATACCCATTAACTCATCGTCATAAATAGGGGTAGTGCTTACAAAGTTTACTTTACCATTTATTTTATGATTAATTAAGATATTTTTATCTGTTATTTTAGAGATTAATTTTATAAAATCTTTAATCTCTAAATCTGAAAAATTCACATTAACCTGCTCTCTCGCAGATAAACTAAAAACAAAAACACTTACTATTAAAAAATACTTAATTAATCTCATATACTAACTCCACCTCTTGATTATCTCTTATAACTACAATTTGAATCGTATCTAATTTATCTATATTGTTGTAAATATCTATAGCATCTTTATACGATTCTAACTTAATATTATTTGCCATTGTGATTAAATCACCTTTTTTTAAACCTAACATTGCAAATCTTGAATTTTTTTGGATTCTTTTTATTTTAAACCCAACAATTTTTCTACCATCTTTAACTTCATGTATAGAGATCTCTCTCCATATCTGTTTTGGATTTTTTGCAAAATAAGCTATATCTTTACGAGAAACATTTACTAAACCATCAGAATCTTTACTTACACCTCTATCTATTTTTTTATTTTTAACCTTAGTTATATAACTTTTTGATAAAGATTTTGATTTTTTAGATGTAGTTCCATCTTTTAGAATCAAAATATAATCTTTTGAATTTTTTTCAAAAATAGCACTAAATATTGTTATAGATTTTAGTTTATAACCTTTGAACTCTTCACCTATAGCTATAACCTCTGTTTTTTTCGGATTGTTTTTCATAGATACAATTACAAATGCTTTTTTATTTGTCCCATATATAGCTTTTAAAATCATATTTGTAATGTTAATACTATTAGTAATCTTTTTAGGTTTCTCTTTTACGATTTTTTTCTCTTGAATTATCATATTGTTAAAAACTACTCTTTGATATTTTGGTTGAAAATTATACTTTTCTTTTATATCTATCCCATCATTTGGTAGATACCACCAAAGTGCAAGTGATAAACTTTTTGCAATAACCAAAATAATTAAAAGTTTTGAGATGATTGAAATAATTGTTGAATTAGAAAGTTTTTGCATAAGTAAACTCCCCATTTTCAGATTTTTTTAGGTTCTTTAAACTACTTTTGTATTTACTTATCATCAATTTTGATGGCGTTAAAACAACTCTTAATTCTCTTTTTACTAAATCTACAAAAGCTCTAACCTTTCCAAACTCACCTATAGCAAACATATCAATATTTAAAGGGTTTAAAACATAATACTGAATATTTATCTTTCTAATATAAAGAGGTATAAATGATTTAGCTGTTGATGATAGATATATATTATCAACACTTATAAAGTTATATAATCCTAAAAGTTTTATATTTATATTTTCAAACTTAGCACTCTCTATAGACTTAACAACTACACTCCCATCTTTAATATCTAGTGAAAATCCATTATCTTTTAAAACCTCAGAAGTTACAACAACATCAAAAGGTTTCATTTTAGATTCTGCTAAATAATATAAACTTACTTTAGGTGCAAAATAGATAATCGCTAAAATAAAAAAACTAATATATGCTAAGAATTTAGCTATTTTCTTTACCATTTTATCTCCAACTCTAAACTTACTCGTAAATCACTAAGTTTTTTTATCTTTATATTTGTAATTTGATAAGTTCCATTTAAAAGTTTTCCCATCAAAAAATTTAGAGCTTTTACATCAATAGTTTTAGCATCTATTTTAAGTGTTGATTTAGTAAAAGATTTATTTATCTCTGAAACTCTTAAAGATGAATGGTTTAAAATCTTTTGTAAAGATTTTTTCACCCTTTTTTTATCACCATAAACATTTTTTAAACTTTTAAGTTCATTTGCCAATGCTAAAGTCTCTTTATATTCACTTTTAGCTACATCATACTCATTAGTTACCATATTTAATTTATAAGATATAAAACTTAGCAATACAACAAGAGATAAGCCTATATATAAAGGATTTATTCTATTCATAAACTAACCTCGATTTTCATACCATCTTTAGTAGGTTTTACTTTAAAGTTGATTCCTTTTGATGTAAGAGTCTTTTTTATAACATCTTCTCTACTCTTACTAACACCACTAAAACTAATCAACATTTTTTTATTTTTAAAACTTATAAAAGAGATTCTTTCTGCTTTTTGAAGTTTTAATTTTAATATGTATGAGATATATTCCCGAATCTTTGTTTGTAAAGTATCTATATTTTTATACTTTTTTAACAAAGCTTTATTTTGAAAAGTGGTTGATTTAAGTTTATAGTTTTGAAATATCTCATCTTTAGCACTAATAATATTAGATGATTTATATGAAGTTATAAAATACTCACTACTTAGTAGTAAAATCATAACTACTAAAATAGCACCTATCTTATACAAACTCTTAGTTTCTACTATATGCCCAAATTGATGAATAGTTATTTTATGTTTAGAGTGCTTTATATCACTAAAATCAAGTTCACTTTTCTCTTCAATCCAACAACATGGAATTAAAATTAAAATATCATCTTTTATATAAATACTCTGTTTTTCATCTATTTTTATAGCTGATTCTAAATTTGTAATTTCAGTTTGTGCAAAATATATGTTTGAGATATTTGATAAAGAGATACCTTTTTGAGAGATAGTATCTAAAATAAACTTATCGTTATATGCAAATACAATAAATTCATCACCATTTTTATAAGCATAATAACTATAATTTCCATCAGGTAAAATATCTTCAAAAATTGATGGTAATAGTTTTAGTGTATCTCGTACAGACTTCACAGGTAGTGAGATTTTTTTTACCCAATATAAAGATGGTGATAACACTATATTTACTTTTGAATCTACAAGTTCATATTCAGAGTTTGAATCAAGAAAAATAGTTGGTAGTTTTTTATTAAATTGCATAACTAAAATTTGAGCCTTTTCTATTTTTTATATCATATTCAAAATGTATTTTTGATATATTTGAATTTTGAATTATCTCTATATTTATATCTAAATATGGTTCAAAATAACTAACTTTAAATCTATCTAACATAGATTCTTCATCTATAGATAATCCTAAATCTTTTACTTTAGTGTATGAACCAGCACCTAAAGTGAGTTCCTCTGCTCTAAACTTATCTATACCTAGAATCAACTCCCAAACTTCGGTTGTTATGTAGTTTACATCCATAGCTGTATTTATATTTTTATTAAAACTAAAAAGTTGAGTAAAATCTACTCTTTTTAAATTATTATCATGATAAGTTTTCATATAAAAATCATTTACTTCATCTAAATGTTTTTTTGATGTCACATAATCTCTAAATAGATATGGTTTTTCATAAAAAATATCGCTATTATATGACATATCTTCTTTAACTTTACCCATAATATCTAACAATATATTTGTATAATTATCATTTACATTATAATTATATAAGTAAGTTTTTAAAGCATCTATTCTAGCTATAGAGGTTTCAGATTTACTGCCATTTACATCTAAAATTGCATTTATATTTAGTTTTGACCTTGCACTTTTTATCTCCAAAGATATTTTTATATCTGAAGCCTCAAAAGGTATAAACGAACTTTGAGATAAAAACATATATAAAACTTCAACTTTATTATCTTTTACAACTTTATCTAAATCTTTTGAGGTTTTTAAAAATTTTAAAATATCATCTAAAATAATATTTGTTTGTAACATAAAATTCTCATTTTGAATCTCATCAGAAGCAGTTTTAACTTGTTTCAATCCGATTCCAATACTCAATGTAATAGCAATAATAAAAAGTAGCGTAATTAAAAGTGCTATACCTTTTTTATGCACTACTGAATACTCATGGAGAAAATTGGAAGTAACATAGCTGCTACTATAAAACCTATACTCCCACCAACAAAAAGCATCAAAGCAGGTTCAAGTAGAGTTAAAAGCATACTTATTTTATCTTTGTTCTCTTCAAAATAGAGTTCAGATATATTTGTAAGTACATTTTCCACTTGTGAAGTTTCTTCACCTAAAGCGATAGACTGTATAAAAGCATGGTCTATCTTAGTTTTAGAACTATTTAAAGCATTTGACAATAATTTACCCTCAACAACTTGTTTAGAAGCTTCTACAAAAAGCTCTTTTAAAACTAAATTATTTAAAATATTTGCACTTAAATTTATGGTTTCAACAAAAGTAACACCTGAACGGGTAAGAAGTGAAGCTATATATGAGAATCTAGCCAATTCACTTTTTTGTGCAATATCACCAAAATATGGAAGCTTTAAAATTAGTTTATGAACTCCATAAGCAAAAGAGTGTGACTTTTTCATAAAAATTATAAAAGTGGTAGTTAAAGCAAATATAACAGCTAAAATAGTTGTAAAATTATGGTTAAAAAAATCACCCATAGCTATGACAACTTGTGTAGGTTTAGGTAACTCCTGATCCATACTCTCAAAGATTCCAGTGATCTGAGGTACTACAAAAGCTAACATAAAAGAGATCATAAGAAGAGAGATAATTATCATAAAAGTTGGATAAGCAAAAGCACCTTTTATCTCTTTGTTAATTCTATCTTGCTCTTTTAAAAAACGAGATAACTCCATAAGAACTTCATCTAAAATCCCTCCACTCTCACTAACTCGAATAGATTGCTTAAAAAATTCTGGTAATATCACCACTTTTTGAGTATCTAGTGCATCAAAAAAGTTTGAACCCTCATCAAGTTTTGTACTAACAGTATTTAAAAAAAGTTTCATTTTCTTGTTATTTTCATAATGGGTTTGTACTATTTTTAAAGCAGAAACTATACTTATACCCGAACGGATATACATAGATAACTCACGAGATAAAGATGCTAACTCTTTTGCTGGAATCTTATACTTCATACTAAAATCTATATTTTCAAAAATAGATGGAGATTCTTCTTCTATAGTTTGATAGATAATTTTTTTTATTTTTATTTTACTTTTTGCTTCACTAAGGGTAAGAGCTTCTATCTTTTCAGTAACTTTTTTTCCCTTAGAATCTATACCTTTGTATTTAAAAATCATCCAAGAACCTTATTTACACTTTTTTCTTTAATATCAACTAAATCTGTCAGGGAGTTATAAACTGGTGTTTGCTCAAAATATGTTGTGAAGTCATAAACTTTTTTATTATACTCAACAAACACTTGCTCACCTACACCTTTTGCATCTACACTATAGGAAAAACAAATATCTTCCTCTACATCTTCACTGTTAAAATAGACCTCATTTATTATAGGTTGCATCCCTTGATAAGAATCATACCTATAAACTTTAATACTAGAATCTAAAAAATTATCAAAAGAGCCTTTAAAAGTTTCATCAACTTTAGAATCTACAAATATATCGCAACTAGAACAATCATCTAAACATAAAAGTTTTACACTATTTTCATGTGGAATCGATTGTAAATAGCCTTTTAAAGTTACTAAAGTAACCTGCTTAGTGGCATCTGCAACTCTAGCAAAACTTTTTATAGCTAAAGTATAAACAACACCAATAATTACAATAACTATAAGCAACTCTATAAGTGAAAAAGCATATCTTTTCAAAAAGATTATTTACACTCACTCATTCTAATATCGGCAGCACCATCTTTACCACCCTCTTTTTTATCAGCACCTAAAGAGATAAGCTCAACAGAACCCTCTTCGTTGATATATATAAAATTATGTCCCCAAGAATCTTTTGGCATTTTGCCATCTTTAAAATAACCACTTGTAGAGTAGTTTGTATAAAGTTCTTCATCAGGATTTACCACTAAAGCTTCTAAACCCTCTTCTGTTGATGGGTAAACAGAATTATTTATCTTAAACATATCTAAAGCACCATTATAAATACTTTTCATCTGAACACAAACTAAATTTCTTTTAGCCTCTTCACCTTTACCAGTTAAACTAGGCATAACCATAGCTGCTAATAAACCTAAAATTACGATAACTATCATTAACTCTATTAATGAGAATGCTTTTCTTTGCATAAAAATACCTTTTTGATTATTGTTTGTTATTATAGTAAAAAATTATTACATTGTAGATATAAATTGATTTGATTTTAGTTGTTTTGTGGATTGATTAAGAAGTACCCTTCTCCAGATACCTGCGGCACATAATATTTTAAGGTGTGCTGCTGTATTCCTACCCTGACACATTATCTCAAAACACCATTGCACAGGTCTAAAGAAGAGCGATGAAATTATAACTAAATAATTTTAAATTTCAAAGAATTATTGAGGAATTGTTGAAATTGCTATTTTTATAGCCTCAAAATATGCTTTATAATCAAAATTTTCATCTGATGAAGTAGCTGAAATTTCAATCTCTTTTGCCATCTCATAAATATCATTAAACTTTAGATTTCCTGCACTACCTTTTATAGAGTGAGCATGAGATTTTATATCTGTATAATTTTTAGAATCTACAGCATCAGATAATGAACCCATAATAGTTTGTGATTCTTCTAAAAAACTCCCTATTAACATAGGCATATGCTTCACTTTTAAGCCTATAGCTGCTGACATCTCTTCATGATTTAAATTTGAATAATCTGGATTTAAAATTGGCATGTTAAACTTCCTAGTATTTTTATACAATTTTAGCATAAAAACTATAAGGTCAAAATAATGATATATATCTTTAGTGCATTAAAACCTGAAGCCCAAGCCTTTGTAGATAAGTATAAACTTAGTAAAATAAGAATTGATAACTACACTTTATATATAAATGAAAACATAGTGCTTATAATCACTCATTTAGGTGTTCACAACTGTTCAAAAGCTTGTAAATTTATAGTTCAAAACTATAAAATTGGTGATGATGATATTTTTCTAAATGTTGGAATTTGTGGAGCTTCTAAAAACTATAAAATTGGTGACCTAATTGAAATTGGTACAATCAATTTTGATAAAAAAAGTTTTACATTTAAAGATACAGATAAAACTATAACTTGTATAGATTATGAAGAGAAAAATAATAATTATGATTTAGTAGATATGGAATCTTATGGATTCTATGAATCACTACAAATATATAAAGATATTTTTATATTCAAAGTAGTATCTGACCACTTTGAACCGCAAACAATTACAAAAGAGAAAACAAAAATGCTCATTTTTAATAAACTAGATGAGATTTTAGAAAAGGTAAATATATAATGAATTTAAAAAAAACAATAGTAACAGGAGCTAGTAGTGGAATTGGTAAAGAGATTTCACTTCGATTACTCAAACTTGGTTTTGAGGTTATTGGAGTTAGTAGGAGAGTTCCTGAGATTGAAAATGAGAATTTTACACATATAGAAGCTGATTTATCAGATGAAAAATCAACTACTAAATTATGTAATTTTCTTAAAAAAGAAAAAATATATATGTTAGTTAATTGTGCTGGTTTTGGTAGGTTTGAACCACATGAAGAGTTAAAATATAAAACTATAACAGAGATGACTTTTTTAAATCTAACAGCACCTATGTTACTTACAAATTCTGTTTTAAGAGAGTTAAAAAACAATGATGGTTACCTTATAAATATAAACTCCATAGAGGCTATAAGAGCTAGTAAATTTGCTGGTGTTTATAGTGCCTCAAAAGCTGGACTAAAAGCATTTGGAGATTCACTTTTTGAAGAAACTAGAAAAAGTGGACTGAGCATCACAAATATAAATCCAGATATGACACAAAGTGGTTTTTATGATGAGCTTAGATTTGAAACAAGTAAAAAAGATGATGAAAAACTACTATGCTCAGATATTGCCGATGCAGTTGAGCATATACTTAGTATGAGAAAAGATGCTGTTGTAAGTGAGTACACCATCCGAAGTTTAAAGTTTGGAATCTCTAAAAAAAAGTAATATAAAAATTATATAGACTTCTCTTCGTATGTACTTAAAATTGATGGATCTTTCTCACCAATAACACCATCTGGTGTGGTGAGAAGAATCTCTACTTCACAATCTAAATATTCTGAAGTGGAGATAGGTTTAAAATTTCTATCTTCAAATGCTGATTTTTTTGCATTTTTTACTATGCTATAAAGTAGAGTTTCTGAATCATCTAAAGTTTTAGAAGAACCTCTTAATTCATTATCTATATATAAATTTACTGTTGTTGGAATTCTTTCATTAAGGAGAGGATGCTGTTCTAAAAGCTCATTTTTTTTAATAGTTCTTTGTGCTTGTAAAACTTCAGCTATAGAATCACGAGCAAGTTGTAGTAAAATAGAACGAGACATTAACAAACCCCTTTTAATACTTTCTTTGATTTATAGATATTTATAACTTTAATCACAATCATAACACTTATAACTTGAAAAAGAGCAGCTAAAATAAAAGCATAATAGTGTAATATATCTATGGAATTAGCATTATAAGCTAGAGTTGCCATAGCTATAAGTAGTGTTAAAGGCATAGAGTGACTAAGCCCCATAAGTATAGAACCTACAAAACCTAACTCTTTTAAAAATACAAAAGATGCTATAACTCTCATCATAATCATAGCAAAAGCTATCATAATAGCCTTTAGAATCAATCCATCTATACTTAAAGCATCTAAATGAAATGATGTTCCGATATGTATAAAAAATATAGGTATCAAGAAACCAAACCCAAAAGATGATAATTTTTCTGGTAGTTCATATTTATGTTCAAAAAATGTAGGGATAAATATACCAGCCAAAAATGCACCAAAAGCAAGTTCTAAATGTAGGTAAAACATAATTCCAACAAGTAAAAACAAGATACCTATAGATAACCTAATATCT